>R26__coassemble_417_pt1 | contig 26815 bp, 19 predicted proteins | sample R26__metabat2_high_PE_018 | metagenome-assembled genome bin R26
AGCGCGAGAACATGCCGAAGGACAACATCGAGCGTGCCATCAAGAACGCTATGGGTAAGGACCAGAGCGACTACAAGGAGGTAACTTATGAGGGATATGGCCCTCATGGAATCGCTATCTTCGTTGAGACTCTGACTGACAACACTACACGTACCGTTGGTGACGTTCGTTCAGTATTCAACAAGTTCAATGGTAACCTGGGTACTCAGGGTTCGCTGAGCTTCCTCTTTGACCACAAGGCTGTATTCACCTTCAAGAAGAAAGACGGACTGGATATGGACGAGATGATTCTCGACCTGATTGACTATGGTGTAGAGGATGAGTATGATGAGGATGAGGAGGAGAACAGCATCACCATCTATGCCGATCCTACAAGCTTTGGTGCCATCCAGAAGCATCTTGAGGAGAACGGCTTCGAGGTAACGGGTGCTGAGTTTACTCGTATCCCCAACGACTTGAAGGACGTAACACCTGAGCAGCGTGAGTCGATCGACAAGATGGTTGAGAAACTCGAGGATTTCGATGACGTGCAGACAGTCTATACGAACATGAAACCAGAAGAAATCGCTGAGTAAAAAATAATAAAAGCCTCACCAAAACGGTGGGGCTTTATTATTGGTTTATCGGTAGTACCAAGCGTTTAATAATCCTTATCAGTCAGCGTTACCTCCATGAGAATCTTCTTAGGGTCTTTCTCTGAGCGATAGGTGTAGGTGAAGTTGTAATGATTCTCCTTATAGGTCTTCAAGGCTGTGCTATTCTTGAGGTTATCCTTCAGAATCTGCACGCCGTTAATATCTTCCATCACACCCTCTCTATCGGCCACACCAGTCAGGGTGTAATAATAATGTAAGGTGTGAGTCTCACGCTCGAAAGTGAGACTGTCGATATTGATGTTCTTGTCGAGTTTGGCAGGGCAATTTTTCCTGGTGTACTCCTTCGCCTCTCTTGCACAACGATCCTCGAGTGACTCCTGACAAGCAGCCAAAATGATGGCAAATGAGGCAATCATGCATAATTTTTTCATAATGAATGCTATTTTTTGGGTGCAAAGATACAAAAAAAAGCAAAAATATTCGGATTCTACTCCTTTTTTTGTAACTTTGCACATCAAAGCGATAAAATCTACATGAATCATATAAGAAATTTCTGCATCATAGCGCATATCGATCATGGCAAGTCGACACTTGCTGACCGTATGCTTGAGTTCACCAAGACCATTCAGGTTACGGAGGGACAGATGCTCGATGATATGGATTTGGAACGTGAACGTGGTATTACCATCAAGAGTCACGCCATCCAGATGGAATATTTGCATCAGGGGGAGAAATATATCCTGAACCTGATCGATACTCCAGGACACGTGGACTTCTCGTACGAAGTGTCGCGTTCGATTGCTGCCTGTGAGGGAGCGCTGCTGGTGGTTGATGCCACACAAGGCGTACAGGCACAGACCATTTCGAACCTCTATATGGCTATCGACCATAACCTGGAGATTATCCCTGTAATTAATAAAATTGACATGCCCAGCGCCATGCCTGATGAAGTGGAGGACGAGATTATCGAACTGATAGGTTGCGACCGTTCAGACATTATTCGTGCATCAGGTAAGACTGGTGAGGGCGTGGAGCAGATACTCGATGCCGTAGTAGAGCGTATTCCTCATCCAGAGGGTGACGAGCAGGCTCCTCTGCAGGCATTGATCTTCGACTCAGTATTCAACTCCTTCCGTGGTATCATCGCATACTTCAAGATAGTGAATGGTTCTATCAAGAGTGGTGATCATGTGAAGTTCTTCAATACAGGTATGGAGTATGATGCTGACGAGATAGGTGTGCTGAAGATGGACATGATTCCTCGCAAGGAACTGAAGACGGGCGATGTGGGTTATATCATCAGCGGTATTAAGAACTCGAAGGAGGTAAAAGTGGGTGATACCATTACCCATGTGGCTACTCCCTGCGATAAGGCCATCGAAGGTTTCCAGGAGGTAAAGCCAATGGTGTTTGCAGGTGTATATCCAATTGATCCCACAGACTATGAGAACCTGCGTGCCTCGCTCGAGAAACTGCAGTTGAACGATGCCTCACTCACATTCATGCCAGAGAGTTCTGTAGCTCTGGGCTTTGGCTTCCGTTGCGGATTCCTTGGCTTGCTGCATATGGAGATTGTGCAAGAACGACTGGATCGTGAATTCGATATGGACGTCATCACCACTGTGCCCAACGTAAGCTATATGTGCTACACCAAGCAGGGTGAGGTAAAGGAGGTACATAATCCTTCTGGATTGCCTGATCTCACGATGATTGAGCATATTGAGGAGCCCTATATACGTGCCTCTATTATTACTGCTGCCGACTATATCGGCCCCATCATGACGCTCTGTCTTGATAAGCGAGGTGAGTTGATTGATCAGCAGTATGTGAGTGGTAATCGTATAGAACTGCACTTTATGTTGCCGTTGGGCGAGATTGTCATCGACTTCTACGATAAGTTGAAGAGTATCTCAAAAGGATATGCCTCATTCGATTATCATGTGGATGGATTCCGTCCTTCGAAACTCGCCAAATTGGATATCCTGCTGAATGGCGAGCCAGTGGATGCCCTCTCTACGCTAACCCATCAGGATAATGCCGTAACCTTCGGCCGCCGCATGTGTGAGAAGTTGAAGGAGCTGATTCCACGTCAGCAGTTCGATATCGCTATTCAGGCTGCTATTGGCGCGAAGATCATTGCTCGCGAAACTGTTAAACAGGTACGTAAGGATGTGACTGCCAAGTGTTATGGTGGTGACGTGAGTCGTAAACGTAAACTGCTCGAGAAGCAGAAGCGTGGTAAGAAACGTATGAAGCAGATCGGTAATGTGGAAGTTCCCCAGAAGGCTTTCCTTGCTGTGTTGAAATTGGATTAATAACAACAATAAAGAATAATATAAGACCTATGCCTAACATTAGTATTACAACAAGAGACGTAGCTCGTGAACTTGCCTGTCGATACAGCACGATGACGCATGAAGAGCTTGACATGCTGGAGAGCATTCTTGTACCCATGAAGTTCGCTAAGAACGAGATGATCCTCAAGGAGGGAGACATCTGTAACAACATCTATTGGGTGGTAAGAGGACTGGTGCGCCAGTTCTATTATAAGAATGATAAGGAGCTGACAGAATATATGGCTACAGAAAACTCGATCGTCATGTGTATCGAGAGCCTGTTTCATGAGGTACCGTCGCAGTTGCAGATCAAGGCGCTCGAGCCTACGATCCTTATCGCTCTGCCAAAGGCTGAACTCGAAACAGTAGCCATGAAGAGTGTGAATATCCAGATTCTGTATCGTAAGATTCTGGAAGAGTCGCTCATTCTGAGTCAGCACCATGCTGATATGCTGCGCTTTGAGAGTGCACAGGATCGCTACATGAAACTGGTAAAGAATCAGCCTCAGTTAGTGCTGCGCGCTCCGTTGGTTTATATTGCCAGCTATCTGCAGATGACACCTGAGACGTTGTCGAGAGTACGAACGGCAGCGTTGATGGAAGGAAAATAAGATTAATCCCACCGGTTGGTGGGATTAATTGTTTCTGATAAGATTGAGTGAGTGGTCAATGCAATTAGGCAACTCACTTTCGTAATGGGTAACGTAAATGAGAGTACGCATAGGATTCTCGAACATATACCTGTCAACAATAGACTTTACCAAATTGCGATTACAAAGATCCAGTCCATGAAGCGGTTCGTCGAGGATGAGCAAATCAGGATTCTTAACAAAGGCACGGGCCAGCAATACCAGTCGCTGTTCGCCACTCGACATCTCGAGGAACTTGCGATCAGCCAGATGCTTGATACCAAACATATCCATCCACTCAATACATTGGTCTTTCTCCTGTTGGGTTGGGGTGTAATAGAGCCCAACGGTGTCTTTCAGTCCGCTTGCCACAATCTGTATGGCAGGAATGTTTTGTTTATAGCTGCGATGCATCTCAGGCGATACATAGCCTATATGCTTCTTGATGTCCCAGATGCTCTCGCCGGAGCCGCGTTTATGACCAAAGAGTGATATATCGCAGGCATAACTCTGAGGATTATCTGCACATACCAATGAGAGCAGTGTGGATTTACCAGAACCATTCTGTCCTGAAAGTGCCCAATGCTCGCCCTTGAGTACCACCCAGTTCAAATCCTTCAATATGGTACGCTCGCCATAGCGGATGGTGACGTTATTGAAATTGATAACCTGCTGAGGTATGGGTGGAACCATTTCTTCATTGATATCCTCGATAGCAAGTGGACAACGCTCAATAGGATAATCCGTCTTGACTTTAATATCGGATACAAAGTGCAGTTTGTCCAGTTTGATGACGCGTGTGATAAATGGTGGTATCTCATCCATCTTCGAGAGAACCAGAATAATCTGTACGCCTTGTTCCTCTGTCAGCATTCTCAGCAGCTCTTTTACCTGATCTCTTGTTTCTGCATCGAGACCAATAAAGGGGTTTTCGATGATGAGCACTTTAGGATTGGTAAACAGATTGGCTGTAAGCTTGTATTTGCGTAATTCGCCACTGCTTAACAGTATGATGTATTTATCAAGAAGATCCTCAAGATGGAAGAGTTCGTAGAGGTGTTTCTGGAACTTTCTACGCTCAGGTGTATCCTCGCCAGATAGCAGGTAAGCCTCTTCAAGCTTGCTGCCTACGGTTGGCGTCTCCTCGTCTATCTCCATCTGATTCCAACGTTGTTGCAGAAAGTAAGTGCGATCATTATCGCCTCCGTATGTATCACGAAACGTGATGTGTTTCATGTTATTATACGGTTCATCGAATGAATAGCTTATTTGGTCGGGGAACACAGGATGTTTACCGGTAATCATGTCTACCAGCATGCTTTTACCTGAACCGTTTCTGCCAATAATGGCAAGGTTTTCGCCCTCGTCGAGATAGAAGTTGACGGGTTCCGTCAAACTCCATTCTGGCATACGTGCACGTGCGTTCCTAAGTTCAATAGTCTTCATCCTTATTCTTACGTTGTGATACTTTGTCTTGATTCTTATTCACGAAATCCTTCCATCCGCGATATTTAACGTCATTAACAGGGCGCCCCATCTGCAGGTAATGACAGTAGGCAGCAGCCAGGGCGTCTGTAGCATCCATGAACTTGCCCATCTCGTCGTTGGGAATCTTCAGCAATCGCTGTAACATGCCTGCCACCTGTTCCTTCGAGGCACTACCATTACCCGTCAGCGCCATCTTAATCTTCATGGGTGCATATTCATGAATAGGCACTCCATGATGGATGGCAGCTGCTATAGCTGTTCCCTGAGCACGTCCCAACTTCAGCATCGACTGTACATTCTTTCCGAAGAAAGGAGCCTCAATGGCCATCTCGTCAGGCAGATATCCGTCGATGATGCCTGTTACGCGTTCGAATATATGGCCAAGTTTCAAGTAGGCATCAGGAAACTTACGCAGATCGATGACACCCATCGTCAGCATTTGCGCCTTACCATCTATGACTTTCAGCAAGCCATAACCCATGATGTTCGTGCCAGGGTCGATGCCTAATATGATTTTTTCCATATCGGGTGCAAATATACATAAAATAAATGAAACTACCCGAAGATAGTCTCACTTTTTTTATACAAAAATGCTTCCTATTTGGTATACAGCCACACTGGCTATCCATGCAACGACTGTTGTGTAAACTGCCGCAAAGCATGCCCAGCGCCATGATCCCGTTTCATTCTTGATGGCAGCTATCGTGGCTATGCAGGGGAAATAGAGTAATATAAATATAAGGTACGCGTAGGCGGCCAGAGGTGTGATGCCCTCCTTCAGCATCATCTGTCGCAGATGCGTGTATTTCTCGTCATCATCGCTAAATGTATCGTCGTCGCCAAACGAATCATCACCAGAATACAGAACACCAATGGTTGATGCCACAATCTCCTTGGCACCTACGCCGGCTATCAGACTCACGTCGAGTTTCCAGTTGAAGCCCTGAGGTGTAAAGATGGGTTCAATGCTTTTACCCATACGTCCTATGTAACTCTGCTCCTGTTGTTGCTCGCGAGGCAGTTCGTCGTTATGTGGGAAGTAGCCAAGAGCCCAAACGATGATAGATGCCACGAGGATGATGCCTCCCATCTTTTTCAGATACTCCTTTCCTTTCTCCCAGGTGTGTCGCCAGATGGCCTTAGGTGTCGGCCAACGGTATGGTGGCAGCTCCATCACAAACGGTGTGTCCTCGCCCTTAATCACCAGCGATGAGAATATCTTACTGATGATAACTGATACCATGATGCCAATAGCATAGAGTGATAGCAGCACCCATGAACGGTATTGCAGCGAGAAGAAGGTGCCTGCTATCATGATGTAGATGGGCAGACGTGCCGAACAACTCATAAACGGCAGAATCATCATCGTGATAATCCTCGACCTGCGACTCTCAATGGTACGTGTAGCCATAACCGCCGGCACATTACAGCCAAAGCCCATGATCAGAGGGATGAACGATTTACCGTGAAGTCCCATCTTATGCATCAGCTTGTCCATGATAAAGGCGGCACGAGCCATATAGCCAGAATCCTCCATGAGTGAGATAAAGAAGTAGAGTATCAGAATCTGCGGCAGGAATACTATCACGCTACCCACACCACCAATCACACCATCTACCAGCATCGCCTTCAGCGGACCATCAGGCATCGTCTCTGTGAGTTTATCACCCAACCATGCCACACCATCCTCAATCCAGTCCATTGGGTATTGTCCCAATGTAAAGGTGGTCTCGAACATGATGTAGAGCAACAGGAAGAAGATGGGGAAACCAAAGTATTTATGCGATAGGATATGGTCTATCAGATGGGTCGTCTTATAGGTATCCTCCTTGGTGCCCGTCTTGAACTTGGCTTCCTTCAATGCACCATGAATAAAGCCATACTTGGCATCCATGATGGCAGTCTCAGAGTCGTCGCCAGTCTCTTCCTTCACACGTGCCGAAGCCTTGTCGCGTTCGTTGGTCAGCGTCTGGAAGTCCTTCATACGCTGCTCGCCCTGCATATGGTTTCCCAGATAGTCTAACACCTGACTATCGTGCTCCAACAACTTCAGGGCCAGGTATCGGGTAGAGTAGTGCTGGGTGATGTGTTCATCGGCCTTCAGGTATTTCTGAATTCTGGTGATACCATCCTCAATCTCGTGTCCATAGTTGATATGCAGATGGCGTGAGAACTTACTGGCGCCTTCGTATACCTGAATCACAGCCTTGAAGAGTTCCTTCACACCCATGCCGTTCTTAAACGATGTGGGGACCATAGGTATACCAAACAACGTGCTTAGCGTGTCGAGGTTCACCTGATCGCCACGACGCTCAAACTCGTCATACATGTTCAGGGCACACACCATGCGGATGTTCATATCCACTAGTTGGGTAGTGAGATAGAGGTTACGTTCCAGGTTTGATGCGTCGATCACGTTGATTACCACGTCAGGCATCTTCTCCGTCAGATGCTCTCTCACGTAAAGTTCCTCAGGCGAGTAGCATGAGAGAGAATAAGTGCCAGGCAGGTCTGTCAGATTAAACTCGTAGCCGAACATGGATGCATGAGCTTCTGTGGCGTCGACAGTAACACCTGAGTAGTTGCCCACATGCCCATGTGCGCCTGAAGCATAGTTAAACAGCGATGTCTTGCCGCAGTTAGGATTACCTACCAGAGCAACATTAATGGTACGGCGCTCCTTCATGGCCTCATGACGGATATAGTCGTCCTCGTGGCGATGGTCGTCGGCTGATATCTTAAAGGTAGTTGCCTCCATAGGTGTATCGGCCGATACCACCTCAATATTGTCGGCCTCCTGATGACGCAGACTTACCTCGTAGCCCATCAGTTTGTACTTCACGGGATCCTGTAGTGGCGCATTCAGCAATACCTCCACTTCCTTGCCCTTGATGAATCCCATTTCGATAATACGTTTACGGAATCCACCATGACCTTGTACCTTTACGATGATACCTTTCTCACCGGTCTTCAGTTCTGACAGTTTCATAATGTTCTGAATTTTGCTGCAAAGATACGAAAAAAAACTTGCAACCGGGTTGCAACCGACTGCAAGTTTATAAAAATACCTAATAATGATGATATATTATGCTTCTGTTTCGAAGTAATTCTCCAGTTCCGCACGGGCTGAACCATCCTCGTTAGGCATGTCTTTAATGATTTGTCCTTTCTCCAGCAATGTGATACGTGTCGAGATGTCGATCGTATGCTGCAGGTTATGACTCGAGATGAGAATCGTAGCACCCGTCTTGTGGTTATAGTCCGTCAGCACGTGCTTCAGGATATTCTGGCTCGAGGGGTCGAGAAAGTTGAATGGCTCATCTAGAATCACCAGCTTCGGACGGTTGAAGAGGGCAGAAATGATACCTACCTTCTGCTTGTTACCAGCCGAGAGGTTACGTATCAGTTTCTTCTGTCCGAATATCTCGCCACCAGCCAGACGCTCAAAGTTCTTTAGGCGATCATCTACCTGAGCCTGAGTCATGTTGGTGATCTTGCCGATGAAGGCAAAATACTCCTCAGGAGTCAGGAAGTCAATCAGGAAACCTTCGTCGATATATGAACCTGTTGCAGCTTTCCATTCCTCGCTTTCAGCAGGATTGATGCCGTCGAGTGCAACTGTGCCTTCATCGGGTTTCAACAGATCGAGCAACATACGGAACAGGGTTGTCTTTCCTGCGCCGTTGTTACCTACTAAGCCGAGGATATCCCTATTGTTGATGGTCAACTCTGGGATATTGCAGGCGATGGTAGCGCCAAATGATTTCTTAAGATTCTCAATTTTAATCATAGTTATGGTTTATTATTAATAGGAAGCCCCAGGCTATCCCAGGACTTCCTTTAGTTGATTATACGATACCTTTTCCGTGGCAGTTCTTGAATTTCTTGCCGCTACCGCAAGGACATGGATCATTACGTCCAGGCAGCTTATCCTTAATAATAGGAGTACGTTGCTGAGCACGGGTGTCGTGCTGGGCGGCTGCAGCCTGATTAGGATCAGTCAGCTGCTCCTCGCCAATCTGCTGCTTGCTCTCTGTGTACTGCTGGCGCTGGGTACGCTGCTCAGGTGCTGCCTCCTGAATCTGCTGCTGCAGCTCAGGAATCTGTCCGCGAGTCAGGATCGAGCAGATGCGGTTGTACATCTCGTTGATCATATCGTCCCAAACCTTGGCACTCTCAAGTTTGAAGATCAAGAGCGGGTCTTTCTGCTCATACGAAGCGTTCTGTACAGAGTGCTTCAGTTCGTCGAGCTGACGCAGATTCTCCTTCCATGAGTCGTCGATGATATGCAGGAGGATAGCCTTCTCGAATTCCTTCACCACCGTCTTACAGTCGCTCTCGTATGCCTCCTTCAGGTTACAGGGGATGTTGTACATCTTTCGTCCGTCGGTAATGGGCACCATGATGCGCTCATACAGCTGACCCTGATTCTCGTATACGTTCTTGATCACAGGCTGAGCCACCTGCTGAATGCGCTCCGTCTTACGGTTGAAGTTGCCGATGGCAGCCTGGAAGGCATTCTCCGTCAGCACCTCACGAGGCTGATTAATGAACTCATCGTTGCTGAATGGAACTTCCATCGAGAGTACATGCAGGAACTCCTCCTTACATCCCTCGTAGTCGTTGTTCTCGATGATATTCACTACGCGGTCCCAGATGATGTTGGCGATATCCATACCGATACGCTCACCCATCAGGGCGTGGCGACGCTTCTCGTAGATCACGGTACGCTGCTTGTTCATCACATCATCGTACTCGATCAAGCGCTTACGGATACCGAAGTTGTTCTCCTCAACCTTCTTCTGGGCGCGCTCAATGCTCTTCGAGATCATGGGGCTCTCAATCATCTCGCCATCCTTGAAACCTAAGCGGTCCATAACTGAGGCGATACGCTCAGAGGCAAACAGACGCATCAGCTTATCCTCGAGTGATACGTAGAATACTGAAGAACCTGGGTCACCCTGACGACCTGCACGACCACGCAACTGACGGTCTACACGACGGCTCTCATGACGCTCCGTACCGATGATGGCCAGACCACCTGCAGCCTTCACCTCAGGCGACAGCTTGATATCGGTACCACGACCAGCCATGTTCGTAGCGATGGTTACAGCACCCAGTCCGTTGGTTGACTGACCAGCCAGAGCCACGATGTCGGCCTCCTTCTGGTGCAACTTGGCGTTCAGCACCTGATGAGGAATCTTTCTCATCGACAGCATCTTCGACAGCAACTCAGAGATCTCCACCGATGTCGTACCAACAAGGGTAGGACGTCCGGCGTTACGCATCTTCTCGATTTCCTCGATTACGGCGTTATATTTCTCACGGGCTGTCTTATATACACGGTCATCCTGGTCGTTACGGATCACAGGACGGTTGGTGGGAATCTCCACCACGTCGAGTTTGTAGATATCCCAGAACTCACCAGCCTCTGTCGAAGCGGTACCGGTCATACCTGCCAGCTTATGATACATACGGAAGTAGTTCTGCAGGGTGATGGTAGCGAATGTCTGTGTGGCAGCTTCTACTTTCACGTGCTCCTTTGCCTCCACAGCCTGGTGCAGTCCGTCGCTCCAACGACGACCTTCCATAATACGACCCGTCTGCTCATCCACGATCTTTACCTCGCCGTCAATCACCACATACTCATCATCCTTATTGAACATGCAGTAAGCCTTCAGCAACTGCTGCAAGGTATGTACACGCTCGCTCTGAACGGCGTAGTGGCTCATCAACTCGTCCTTCTTATCCAGACGCTCCTGATCGGTCAGACCTGTCTCAGCCTCAAGTGCAGAGAGCTCTGAGGTAATATCAGGCAGCACGAACAGTTCTGCATCGTCCACCTGCTTAGCCAACCAGGCCGTACCCTTATCTGTCAGGTCGCAAGAGTTCAGTTTCTCGTCAACCACGAAGTACAGGGGCTCTACGCACTCCGGCATACGGCGGTTGTTATTCTCCATGTAGATGTTCTCCGTGTTCTGCATACCGCTCTTGATACCTTCCTCCGAGAGGAACTTGATGAGTGGCTTGTTCTTAGGCATAGCCTTGTGCGAACGATAGAGCGACAGGAATCCGGCGTCGAGCTTCTCCTGACCATCCTTCTTGTTACCAGCCTCTACCAGCTTGTTACCCTCGGCTATCAAGGTCTTGGCCTCGGCCAGATACTGGGTAGCCAACTGACGCTGTACACCCACCAGCTTTTCTACCAGCGGCTGATACTCCTCGAACATCTGGTCGTCGCCCTTGGGGATAGGACCAGAGATGATCAACGGCGTACGGGCATCATCGATCAACACGGAGTCAACCTCATCGACGATGGCGTAGTTATGTGAGCGCTGTACCAGGTCGGCAGGCGATATGGCCATGTTGTCACGCAGATAGTCGAAACCGAACTCATTATTCGTACCGAAGGTGATGTCAGCCTGATAAGCCTTACGACGTGCCTCCGAGTTAGGCTGATGCTTGTCGATACAGTCTACTGACAGACCATGGAACATATAGAGCGGACCCATCCACTCCGAGTCACGCTTGGCCAGATAGTCGTTCACGGTTACCACGTGTACGCCGTTACCGGTCAGTGCGTTCAGGAATACTGGCAGGGTAGCCACGAGGGTCTTACCTTCACCAGTTGCCATCTCGGCAATCTTACCTTGATGCAGAACCACACCACCAAACAACTGAACGTCGTAGTGAACCATTTCCCATTTCAGGTCGTTACCACCGGCCGTCCAATGGTTATGATAGATAGCCTTGTCGCCTTCGATGGTGATAAAGTCCTTACGTGGATCGGCAGCCAACTCACGATCGAAGTCGGTAGCGGTTACGATGGTCTCCTCATTCTCGGCAAAACGGCGTGCGGTCTCCTTCACGATGGCATATACCTCAGGCATCACCTCGTCGAGAGCCTTCTCGTAGATGTCGAGCACTTCCTTCTCAATCTTGTCGATCTTGTCGAAGATGTCGGCACGCTCTTCGATCGGCGTATCCTCGATGGTTGCCTTCAGCTCGGCAATACGGGCTTTCTGCTCCTTGGCAGAGTCCTGTATCTGCTGCTTTAATACCTTAGTGCGCTGACGCAAGGCGTCGTTATCCAGCTTTTCCACCTGTGGATACACTTCCTTTACTTTCTCTACCAGGGGCTGGATGAGTTTCATGTCGCGTGAGGATTTGTCGCCAAACAGCGACTTTAGAATCTTGTTGAAATTCATATCTTATTTTTACTTTTTTATCCTTTTACCTTTTTATTTATTATAAAACGGCGGCAAAGTTACAAATTTTTTTCGTAACGGCCAAATTCTTAGGAGCAAAGATAGTGCCACAATCATCATTCCTTCCGGATAATGCTGGAAAATACTGCCAATGAAGTAGAGAATTGCCATGACGAGCAGTATTTTCTGCCATCGCGTGACATTTTGTCGGATAATCGAGGGAATGAAGAACAAGGGTAGGGGGTTCAGCAGCAGAATCTGCAGATTGGTGCTCGTTGTGGGGTGTTGCGAGAACAACATCACGAACAATACGCAACCCGCTAGGCCCTGTAGCGTCATCAGTACCACGTCATACCATATCTGGCGTTTCTTCGTTTTCCATTCTATCAGCGTGATGCCGATGGTGATCAACAGCAGTATCAAGGCACATTCGGTGGGCGACAACGGGAAGTCGTGCTCTATCACCTGCACGCCAGGCATCACAGCCATACGGCGTTCCTTTACCAACGGACGATAGTTGCCACCGCTATAAATCTGAGCCCTGTCAAAGTCGTACATCAGGTTCTCCGGCAGGAACTCCTGCTCCAGTCTGTTGGTCTTCAAGTCGGCCTTCACACCCAGTAGCATATCGTTGCCGAAAGTGGCCCATCTATGGTTCCTTGTACATTGTGTGGTCATCTCTCTGAACGATGGCGTATAGTCCTCACGCTCAGCGTATTCCACTTTTCCGTTCAAACATTTCTCGATGATGTCACGAGGCCTTGTCGAGCAGTTGTCGTAGAAGTAGTTATAACGGTAAATCCTGTTCTCGGGTTTCAGATTTTCGCCCAGAGCCGCCTTCAGTCTTATCTTCTCCTCCGTCGTCAGGTTCAACACCTGTTCCGTCACGCTGCTGCCCCAGTGCTGGTAGTAGCTGCAGAAGGCGTCGTAAGGTATCGGCCCCAGCTCGTAGTCGGTCAGTCCGAACACGAATCTCAGGGCGAAGTAAGGCTTGTCAAAGTTAAAGATACCCCAGTTGAAGGCTATATCGGTACCTGCCGACGGACCGCTCTCGTGCAGATCATGCCATCGCAAGGCCGAATGACCATACAGACTGTATATCTCTTCGTGGGGGGAACATGTCAGCAGACTCACCTCGATGGAGTCTTCGTATGTCTGAATCTGATCGGTAAGCGCATGAGCGGCAGTTATCGACCATAAACCCGTAATAAGGAGCAAGAATCTCCTAAAAAAGCTATTTTTTTGTTTCACGATGCAAAATTACTCTATATTTTTCACTAAAATGCGTTTTTATCGCTTTTTTTTGATAATTTTGCACGCTGAAATGAATTTCATAAGAATTAAAGGACAAAACATGAATAAAATTCTCGCCGGCTTCGTGATGGCAGCCATGACGACGACGGCTTTTGCTCAGAGTAACACCAACTCGCCCTACAGCCAGTATGGCCTGGGCGACCTTACCGATCAGAGTGTAGGTTTTAATAAAGGTATGAACGGCGTGGGTATCGGCATGCGCAAGGGTAGCGAGCTCAATCCCATGAACCCCGCATCCTATAGTTCGGTCGATTCCTTGTCGATGATCTTCGATGCCGGTCTTTCCGGACAGATGACGCAGTATGAAGAGAACAACGTACACGTTTCGGGTAAGAGTGGCGGCTTCGATTATGTGTCGGCGCTCTTCCGCGCCTGGCCTAAGGTCGGCGTATCGTTCGGTATCATGCCTTATTCCAATATCGGTTATAAGTACTCCTCTGAAACCAAACTGCCCGACCTTAGTACGAGTGTCATTAACAACTATTCGGGTTCTGGTGGTTTGCATCAGTTGTATGTGGGTGCAGCCTGGAACATTATCAAGCCCCTGTCCATAGGTTTTAACGTGGCTTATCTGTGGGGCGAGTACGAGCGTTCCATCAGTACCTCATCCACTTCGGTTATCAACACCCTGTCAAAGGAGTATAGCGCCGACATCAGCAGTTACAAGCTCGATGTAGGTGTGCAGTACGACCAGCAACTCGGCAAGAACAACTTTCTCACGATTGGTGCCACTTGGTCGCCCGGCCATAGTCTGGAGTCCGATCCAAGTTGTCGGTTAATCAGCCGCAACTCTTCCATCAGCAAGAGCGATACCACCTTGTTTACCATTTCCGATGGTCTGAGCATTCCCGATACTTACGGCTTGGGTGTGGCCTTCCGCCATTCTAACGTTTTTCGCGTGGGTGCCGATCTCACCATCCAGGATTGGGGCGAAATCGACTATCCTCATTTCGATGGCAAGACCTATACCCTGAAGTCGGGTCTGCTCAAGGATAGTTATCGCTATAATGTGGGAGCCGAGTGGACACCTCGCGCCATGAGCCGCCGATTCTTCGAGCGCATCCATTATCGTGTGGGCGCAGGCTATGCTACACCTTATTATTATATAAATGGTAAGGAAGGCCCTATGGAGGTTAGCGCCAGCGTTGGTTTCGGTATCCCCATTATCAACGGCTACAACAACCGCAGTCTGCTCAACATCAGCGCTCAATGGGTTCATCGCTCGGCCGATAACCTCTTGGAAGAGAATACGTTCCGTATCAACATCGGTCTGACATTCAACGAGAGATGGTTCGCAAAGTGGAAGGTAGAATAAAAAGTTTAGAGATGAGAGTTAAGAATTTAGAGAGGACGCGCCTTTGGCTAATGCTCTTAATTCTAAATTCTGGCCTCTTAATTTGCTCCTGTGAGGAAGCGAAGGAGCATATAGCCCCTGCGATTTACGATCGCGACTCCGTATCCGTCATGACCACTTACGGCGTCAACACGCTCATCAGCGACTCGGGCGTCATCAAGTACAAGATTGTCACCGAGCGCTGGGACGTGAATACCGTTAAGAACCCCTCATACTGGTATTTCGACAAGGGCGTGTTCTTCGAGCAGTTCGACGAAAAATTCCATGTCGAAGCCTATATCCAATGCGATACAGCCTGGTATTACGACCAGAAGAAACTCTGGCATTTGCGTGGTCGTGTGCGCATCCGTAATATCAATGGTCTGATTTACGAGAGCGAGGAACTCTTTTGGGATGGCATCCGCCACGAGCTTTATTCCAACGTGTTCTCTAAGGTTACCACCCCCGAGCGAAATATTGAGGGTACTTACTTCCTGAGCGATGAGGGCATGAAGCACTATACCGTCAGCAACTCCGTGGGCTCCGTTGAGAGTTCCGATATCACCGGCGAGAAAGAGGAGGACGAGAAGGACAAGAAGACCACCACGCCCGCCGATACCGTCAAGGAGGAGCCCATACTCCGTCCGCAGGCCGTTAAACATAGGAGGGTTGCCCCATGAACGATGTCATGAACGATGTCATCTGGCTCATCGTCGCCATGCTCTTCTCAGGCTTCTTCTCAGGCATGGAGATCGCCTTTGTGTCGAGCAATCGCCTGCTGGCCGAGATGGACCGCGAGAAGAACGGACTTGCCCAGAAGGCCATCAGCCTGTTCTATCAGCACCCCAGCAATTTCGTTTCCACCATGCTCGTGGGCAACAATATCGCCCTCGTCATCTATGGCATCCTCTTCGCCCGCATTTTCGACTCCACCATCTTTGCCCCGCTCAGCGATGGCATGCGCGTTACGGCCGACACCTTATTGTCTACCGTCGTGGTGCTCTTTACAGGCGAGTTTCTGCCCAAGACCATCTTCAAGAACAATCCTAACACCATGCTCACCATTTTTGCCGTTCCGGCATGGGTGTGCTATGTGGTGCTGTGGCCCATATCCCGCTTTGCCACGATGCTTTCCAAGGGATTGCTGCGTTGCTTCGGCATCCACATGAACAAGGGCGGCGAGGAACGCGAATTTACAAAAGTCGACCTCGACTACCTGGTGCAGACCAGTATCGATAATGCCGATAATGAGGACGAGATAGGCGAGGAGGTGAAGATATTCCAGAACGCCCTCGATTTCTCTGAGACGAAGATTCGCGACTGTATGGTGCCGCGTACTGAGATCGATGCCGTGGAGGATACCGCCACCATCGAGGAACTCAAGCAAGTGTTCATCGAGAGCGGCCATAGCAAGATACTTGTGTACCACGAAGATATTGATCATATCATTGGTTATGTCCATTCATCTGATATGTTCACCCTCAAATCGAAGGGGTTAACTAATCTCTCACCTCTCACCTCTCACCTCTCACCTCTGATTCGCGAAATCTCATTCGTCCCCGAGACCATGCTCGCCTCCAAGCTCATGCAGCAGCTCATGCAGCAGAAGCGCTCGCTGGCTGTGGTGGTCGACGAATTCGGCGGTACCAGCGGTCTCGTGTCGCTCGAGGATATCATGGAGGAGATTACCGGCGAGATTGAGGACGAGCACGACAATACCAACCACGTGGCCAAGCAGCTGGGCGATCACGAGTACATTCTCTCCGCCCGTCTCGAGATAGAGAAGGTGAACGAAATGTTCGACCTCGACCTGCCCGAAAGTGATGAATATATGACCGTGGGCGGACTCATTTTGCACGAATATCAATCATTCCCGAAACTCAATGAAATCGTCCGTATAGGCCGTTATGAGTTCAAAATCGTTAAGAATACAGCCACAAAAATAGAATTAGTGCGTCTAAATGTGCTTGAATAAGTGAAATTTCCCCAAAAAATTTCCTCATTTCAAAGAAATGTATTAATTTTGCACGCTGTTTGGGGCAGTACCCCAATAATTTGAGATAGCCCGCCGGCAGGCGGGCGACTCATCCCAACGAAAACCCTCCTTGATAGGAGGGTAGGGTGGTAGAAATTTTAAAACTAAAAAATAATTCAAAAATGGCAGCATTAGGAAAAATCCGCAAAAGAGGCGTAGCCCTCGTTTGTATCATTGGCCTCGGCCTGTTCGCCTTCATTGCTGAAGAAGCTTTCCGTTCTTGCGAAGCAACCAAGAACCAACAGCGTCAGCAGATTGGCGAAGTGTTAGGTAACAAAATCAACGTTCAGGAATTCCAGACACTCGTCGACGAGTATACCGATGTCCTGAAGATCACTCAGAACCGCGACAACTTCACGGAGGAAGAGCTCAACAGCATCAAGGATGAGGTTTGGAACTCTTTCATCAACGAGCAGATCATCAAGGCAGAAGCCGACAAGCTCGGTCTTACCGTTACCGACGAGGAGCTTCAGAACATTCTGAAGGAAGGCACCAACCCCATGTTGTTGCAGACTCCTTTCGTTAATCAGCAGACTGGTCGCTTCGATGTGACCATGCTCACCAAGTTCCTCGACGATTACAAGAAGGCCTCTACCAATCCTCAGATGGCTGAGCAGTATGCCCCCATCTACAAGTTCTGGCAGTTCCTCGAGAAGCAGCTCCGTCAGCAGACACTTTCTTCAAAGTATCAGGTGCTCATGGCCAACTGTCTCTTCTCTAACCCCGTTTCAGCCAAGATGGCTTTCGACGGTCAGAACGAGGAGAGCGACATCCAGCTCGCTTCTATCCCTTACAGCTCAATCAACGACAACGATGTGAAGATTGACGATAAGGACCTCAAGGCTAAGTACGAAGAAGAGAAGGAGATGTTCAAGCAGCAGGTTGAGACCCGCGACATCAAGTATGTTGACTTCCATGTTGTAGCATCGGCTGCCGATCGTGCCGAGCTCATGAAGACCATGACCGAGGCCAGCAACAAGCTGCAGAGCGGCGCTGTACCTTCCGAGGTGGTTCGCAAGGCCCAGTCACAGTTCCCTTACACCGGTATCGCAGCTACCAAGCGCGCTTATCCCTCTGATATCGCAGCTAAGCTCGATTCTATGTCAGTAGGTCAGACCACAGCTCCCTTCGAGACTACGGGCGACAACACCCTCAATGTGGTGAAGCTTATCTCTAAGACTCAGATGCCCGACTCTATCGAGTATCGTCAGATCCAGGTAGGTGGTGCTACTGTCGAGGCAGCTCGCAAGACTGCCGACAGCGTTTACAACGCCATCAAGGCTGGTGCCGACTTCGAGCAGATCGCCAAGAAGTATGGTCAGACCGCTCAGAAGCAGTGGCTCACCTCAGCCATGTATGAGAATTCTACCACCATGGACGAGGATTCTAAGAACTATCTCAACGCCATCAATGGTCTCGCTATCAACGACCTCAAGAACCTCGAGTTCTCTCAGGGCAATATCATCATCCAGGTAACCGCTCGCAAGGCTATGGTCGACAAGTACGATGTAGCTGTTATCAAGCACACCATCGACTTCTCTAAGAGCACCTATTCTGATGCTTACAATAAGTTCAGCCAGTTCGTGAGCGAGAACAAGACCATCGAGGATATGGAGAAGAACGCCGCTAAGTTCGGCTTCGTAGTAACTCCTCGTCAGGACCTCTTCAATTCTGAGCACAACGTGGCTGGCCTGCGTGCCACCCGCGAGGCCATGAAGTGGATCTTCGATGCCAAGGCCGGTCAGGTAAGCCCCCTCTATGAGTGTGGCAACAACGACCACCTGCTGGTTGTAGCCCTCACCAAGATCAATCCCGTGGGCTATCGTTCACTCGATGGTGTGAAGGATATGGTGAAGGCCGAGGTTATCCGCGACAAGAAGTTCGAGCAGATCAAGGAGAAGTTTGCCGGTGTAGCCGACATCGCCGCTGCTCAGGCTAAGGGTGCCAAGATCGACACCGTTAATCAGATCACCTTCACCGCTCCTGTATTCGTACAGGCCACTGGTGCCAGCGAGCCCGCTCTTGCCGGTGCTGTGGCAGCAGCCAAGGCAGGCGACTTCTCTAAGGCACTTGTCAAGGGTAACGGTGGTGCTTACCTCTTCAAGGTGATTAAGAAGGCAGCTCGCGAGGGCGTTAAGTTCGACGAGAAGCAGGTAGAGCAGCAGCTCCAGATGCAGGCCTCTCAGGGCGCTCGTATGTTCATCCAGGAACTCTATCAGAAGGCAGGCGTGGTTGATAACCGCTACCTCTTCTTCTAATATAACAAAAACAATTTGGTTGAGCCCCGTCAGGATTCCGATTCTGGCGGGGTTTTTCGTTGGTTTAGGGTTTTCCCCTGTCGATGGTAGGGGAAATCCCTTGTCCTGATCTCCGCGATGGCTTATCTTTGCAGCGTGAAACTTTTAAAATTTCTACGCTTATGAAAAGAATGATGATTGCCCTTTTGAGCCTCGCGCTCACGTTGCCAGCCCTCGCTCAGTATGGCCGGCCACATTATTATAATCGTCCTGCGTCGCGTTACCAGTCGCCCAGCATGCCTCGTTACTCCAATCAGGTGTACTACGGCCTTCGCCTGGGTGTAGGCTTCGCCACGGTTCATTCTGACGATCAGTACCTCAATGGCGGCTCCGCCAAGGCGGGCCTCGATGTAGGCGCCGTTGTAGGCGTGCAGCTGGGCTATCACTCGCCCGTGTACTTCGAGACCGGCCTCTCTTACATCGAGAAGGGCGGCAAGGGCACCTATGCCGGCGACAAGTTCACTTACAGCCTCAATTACCTCGAACTGCCCATGGTGCTCAAGTATAAGTACCAGTTCGACCCCATGTTCAGCCTCCAGCCCTTCGTGGGCGGCTATGTGGCAGCCGGCGTTGGTGGCAAGATTAAGGATTTCGGCATGCGCCAGGCCTATAGCTCGTTCGATGATGAAGGCTTCAAGCGTTTCGATGGCGGTATCCGTGTGGGTTGCGGCGTGCAGTACGATTTCCTCTATGCCGAGCTGGGCTATGATTTCGGCCTCGCCAACATCTCTCACGACTACTTCGACACCTCCCACACCGGCACCCTCTTCGCCACCGTTGGTGTGAACTTCTAAAAACAAAGAGCCCCCAATCGAGGGCTCTAAATGACAACGGGGACAGGTCCCTATGTCATGGTTGCCTTTCATCGACAACTCTGACTGGGCCCAGTCCCCTGTCATTTTGATGAAAAATCAAATAAATGTTTGGATTTCTGAGAAATTATTTATAATTTCGCCCCCGAATAATTAAATATAAACCAACCTGATAAATATGAAACAACTATTCAAACATTTCGCCCTCCTGGTGATGGGTGCTTTAATAAGCGGTTGCGCAGAGGAGGTAGAATATGTTCAGCCTACAACCAACGGCACTGTGACGATGAAGACCACCATCAGCCTCAGTGAGCAAGCATCCACGCGCGCCCTCGATATATATGGTAATAAGACCTTCGCCGCAGGCGATCAGATTGCCGTGGTCTACGAGCAGGAAAGCGGAACCGCCAAGGCTTTGAGCGTAGCCCTCACCGATGACGATATCACCAATGGTGGTAAGGACGCCGCATTTACCGTAACGCTCTCCAGTCCGAAGGCTAACGGCAAAGTGCGCTATATCTATCCCGCCTCAATGGTTGCTGACGATGTCTCTGCTACGCCTCCAGGTAACGATGCAACGATTAAGTGGTCGAACCTCAACACGCAGGATGGTCTGCTTAGCTCACTCGAGAGCAAGCTCGACCTCGCCACGTTCGATGGCGATATGACAGCCCAGGGCAATCTCCCCAAAACAGCAACGCTCGCGAACCAGCTTACCATAGGTAAGTTTATCATCAAGAACAGCGCCAACGACGCTGACATCACCAACACCATTACCAAACTGACCATCTCCAACTCAGTAGACACCTATACAGTCAATACATCTTCACTTTCTACCATTTATGTAGCGATGAGGCCGTTCAGCGGCACTTTTGTTTTTGATGCCACAACTGCTTCGAAAACTTATTTCAAGAATGCTACAGGAAAGACTCTTTCAGCCGGCAATTTGTATTCTATCAGCGTGTCGATGGCAGAACCAGTAATCGGTTATGTGTTCTGTAGTGATGGTAGCATCTATGCGTCAAAAGACGCAGCCACAACAGCTGGCAAGACTCCCGTGGCTATGATTTGCTACGTAGGTTCGGCGAGCGACTGCGCCCACGGCCTAGCCATCGCCTTGGAGGATGTGAGCGACATTAAGCTGACCTGGAATAATTCTGGTACAAATAACGACAGCAAGACTGCGACCGAATGGTGTAGCGCATGGAACACGAGCAAGGCCGTCACTGGCGGCACATGGCGCCTGCCCTCTCTCAAGGACTGGCAGTATATGCTCATTGGATGCGGAGCGAGCGGTTCATATAATGATAATCCGAACATAGGAGATAGTATGAGTTACAGCGAGTTGGCTTCTAAGCTCAGCACCGCCCAAGGTACAGCCTTGCAGGAGAACTTCTACTGGTCGTCTATGGAGTCCAATCCGGGCAGCGACGCGTGGGGCCTGCTCTTCAATGGCAGCAATGCCGGCTTCGCCACCGGCTTCGAGAGCTACGGTTTCTATGTCCGTGCCTGCCTCGCTTTTTAGCGTTATCAAGGCGGATCAGGGTTCTCCGATCCAGCCCTTAATAAACCAAAAGCCCTCAGGAATTTGAATTCCCGAGGGCTTTCTCTTAATTCTAAATTCTAAAATCTTAATTCGCTCACGCTCCCACGCATGAAGTGGCGCCCAGTGCAGTGAGTATCGCCGTAGCGATTGATGCAATCAACTGCACGATAAACTTTGCGGTTTCTTTCTTGCTCATTGTAGTTTACTTTTTGAATGGTTAATAACTAGGAGGGAGTGGGCGAGGCTTGAGCAATGGCTTCGCCAGCTATTCTCTCACCTCTCACCCCTCACTTCTCACCCCTAGCTTATTCGCCTGTGCCAGGCTGCTCTGCAGCCGTAGCTACAGCGAATGAGCTAATCGGGATTTTCTCCTGGTACGTACGCTTCTTGCCATCGATGGTCTTGCTCTTAGAGCTGATCACATAGGCAGCCTTGAAGGTACACTCCTTTTTCAGAGCTCGGCTGGTCAGCTCCTCACCCTTGGAGTTCTCGGGGGTGAATCGAAGGTGTACACCAGCAATCAGATTGTCGATACCCACGTTCAGAGCACCCTCTACAGTCTCTACAGCTTTTTCACCGTCACTCTCGATAGTGGGTGAGAATGTTCCGAAGCCGTCCAGCTTCACGGGCTGACCCTGAGTCACCATCTCTTTCAGACAGCTCACGATGTTCTGCAGCACGAGGACTGCCATCGAGTAGTCTACCAACTTGCCATGCTCCGAAATGTGCTTGGCGAAACCCTTCAGGTTAAGAGGCTCCTTGGAATCTGCCTCTGCATAGTACTTGCCGTAAGCGGCGTTGTACTTGTTCTGATTCTTCCTGAGATTCACAGGAAATGCAATTACTTCACTTGCCATAATGTTTTTAAATGTTTTTGATAGTATTAGATTACTTGCCAGCATCTACTCCGGGCCACTGGCTCCCGCTTGTTTTAGTCCGTAATTTCTTACTTCCTAATCACGATACAAAGGTACAACTTTTTTCTGAATCCACCAAACTTTTTCGCAATTATTTTCGAATTATTTTATGAAAAATCTCACAACGGAGGGACCCCATTGTGAGACATTTCATGCAATATGCAATAACGCAATATCAGGTCAACTTTCTGTACTTTCCCTTGTCGGCTCCTGTGCGAATCTTCTGCAGCAGACCGTCATCTTGAAGTCGCTTCAGTCGACTACAAATGCTACCTGTCTTTCCATTGTAACCATATGCGCGATCTATATCTTCGCTGGTACAGGGATTAGGCAGTCGGCGATAGGCCAAAAGCGTCTTCTGCTGATGCTGGGTGTTCGAGGCCGTCTCTGCCATGCGGTTGTCATAATACCTCTCACCAATGGCCTTAAAGAAGTGCTCCTGAAAAGCCAGTTGTGCTTGTGCTATGAGTATAGCCAATTGACGGTCGTATTTGTCGGTAGTGAAATCAGGTCCGCATTTCCAATGACTACCTTCCTCAACCATCATGTCCCAATGACGTGACACTATAAAGGGCAGCGCATAGTTTATACCGTGCCAGCATGGACGTTTTACCAAGTCCTCTTCGGTCAGCGAATCATTCTCTGCAGCATCTGCCATGCGTCGAGCAGTCCATTCATGAAGGGCATCGGATATATCCTTGCAAGGTATCTCCCCTTTGGTTGAATCCAGATTGTATGCCCATTCTCTCAGTTGGTCGTCTCGCTTCTGATCCTCCTCGTCATATTCGTGTGCCACCATCATCTCGAAGTTCGAATCGCCCATGGGTACGGTGGTGAAACGCGACAGTAGACCATTAACGAAATTACCCTCAGTTGCCAGCTTGCTCAGTGCATCGTCAGTACCAGTGTATACACCGTTGAAGTGAACATCGTATTCACCAACTTTGGCCGACGAGGTTTTCAGGAATGATCCGTGAGGTTCGTTGTGGTAACACTTAAGCCATAGGGTAAACATAGCTTCCATATATGATTTCTTCATCTGGCGGAGAGTATTGTCGAGCTCAGAGTCAAAGATGCTCACATGAAGTGGCATGTCCTGTCCGTCTACATTCTCATGGGCATTGCCTTCTGCCTCACGTGCTCCTGCTGCCGAAGTCTCAGGTGGCAGTCGGCGATAACAACCCTCAGGGCGGGGTGCTTTGTTCTTGTTGGCACCGCTGTTCTGTTCGCGCTCCTTATTCCATTGGTTCAGTGCATTCACCTGTGCCTGATCTGCCTTCTCAATAGGCTCCATCAGAATCTTATAGAAATCTACGGCTATGTGTTTTCCGCTACCCATACGTCCTATCAATGCCAGCAGACTATTCAGTCTGCATTGACGTCCTGGTGCTGGCCAGAATCGATACCAACAGCGAGTCATCAGAGTCATTGAGAATGCACCGCCGACAAAAAGGGCAGCTATGTAGTGCTTGCGCTTCTGGCGATGGCAGAGCAGTTTCAATAATGGGAAGTAGGGGAATAGTTTCTCTATCTCGGTACCTATACGCTCAAGCAGATTTATCACTTCTGTTTGTCGATTCTGCGACACATTGCCCAGTGCTTGCTGATGGGCCTCGCGCACCAGTTCGCTATATTTGCGTCCACATACTGTTTCTATAGCACGGCGCATCTCCTTTGATGGCTGCGGGTCGCTAAGACTTTCTGTTTCACGTTTCTGCAGTCGCTTACGGGCGGTTTCTATGATACGGTCTATTTCGGTGGTGCCGCGCTCCTTTATCACATCCTGCACCCACGATATCGACAGGAGGTCGGCACGCATCTGCTCTTCATTGTCATCGCGTAATATAATCAGGTCGGTAGCCACCTTTAGTGCCATTTTGTGCCTACTGCCTTCAGGCGCGCCATTCGGCAGCAATGTATTGATGTAGTCAATCACCGGATTGCCAAACACCAGAGGCAGGTCTGTAGGCAGTACAGACTTGGCCAATGCCTCAGCGTCGGCTGGCTCAGTCTGGGCGATGGAGTGGGGGATCAACTTCCCGTCAGTAGCAGTCTTGCTGTCGAACTGATGGTTAGGATTCGTTGGATCGCTCTTCTCCTGGCGATACGCACTCAGGAACTTCTCGTTGAAGCTGTTTGTAGTTGAAATATTCTCTGTCATCTTATTAAAAATTAAATAGTTTATCTTCATCAATATAGTATAAATCTTCGCGACGTGGACAATAGCTTATTCTGCTAGCGTCGATACAACTATCGTCGCTCACGGGCTTGCCCGTTGTACCCGTCATGCCCAGCAGCCCCAATTCGCGGGCCAGCTCAATCTGGTTGTCAGCAATATTGCCTATCTCCACGCGTGCCTCTGCAACTAATCGCAGGCCAAATCCAGACGATGTCTTATGAGCCAGACGAATCTCCCAAGGAAAGCTGTTGACCTGTGTACGCCCAAACACCTCACGAGGGTCTATAGGCAGATGGTCGGCATCGAATATAAATAAGCCAGAGAGTTCCTTGATGTTAGACTGCTTGCGACGATGAAAGAGTTGGGGTTCCCCATTTTCACCCATGATGAGTTGTCCGTCTTTGCTGGTCTTGGGTACAGCATCGAAATCGCGCACACCGAAGATGAAACATGGCAGCGACTCTTTGAGTGAATTGGTCCATTGTATCAGCTTATCTTGCAGTGGTAGTTTGTCGAACACCGCACCCCTTGATTTCTTGACCTCCTTCTGACAATACTTCTTAAACTCGTTGGTGTTCGAGTAGCTGTCAAGCAGTCGGCCCTCTCTGATAGCTTGGTCCACAGCCTGGCGAGTATCAATCTTCCACTTCACCATGGGGTCATCGATCCACTTGTTAAACACTGTGGCTGTGCATGGTAGGCACTCGCCAAAATACTGATTCTCTTGAAATGTAAAACGATAATTTTTCATATACATTATTTATTATGATTGTTAATGATTTCTGTACGATAACGACCCACTATGCGGCCCATGTCGCTCTGAAGCTGAAGTAGCTGTCGTTCCACGTCGGGTGCACAGTTAAGATGGGCCATGATAGTCACCTCGTGCTTTTCTTTGTCGAGCCACACCTGGAGGTGCTTCTCCATGTCTTCATAGAGCATCCGGCCCGTTGCGCTTTCCTCCATTTTTGGTGCCTGCTTTCGTTCCGCTGCTGTCAGCGTATGGAACAGTTCTTCCATCTCGGCTACAGGGTCAACACTTTGCCCATTCACATTCAAATGGAGGGAATAGCTTGAGTCCTTTTTGCCTTCGGTTTTGTAGAAACTCGAGTCGCCCAGCTGTTTCAACATCTGGCGTTGGTTCTCGCGCGTACCTTGTGGAATAAACTCAGCATAGCCGTTGTCCCACTTGTTCAGTTTGCCTTTAAAACTCTCGTCCGGTTTTGTCTTCGGCCGGGTTACGTAATTTGTTTCTTGTTTCATATCCTTTGCCTGTTTGAATATATTTTTGGCAAAGGTAGCCCCTGTTTGTACCCAATTTGTATACAAACTCAGGGTACAAACATTTAATAATAGTTAAATTATTGGTTTTAGAATGATTATGATAATAAACTAATCTTCTTTCTCTGGAAAATTCAACAACATACTTTCAATTATCTGGTTAATCCGTAGTTTCTTATCATTCCTATATTCCTCAGGTAAGATGAGAGAAAGCATATTAGCAACCTTTTTGGCAGCCTTGGCATTTGCTTGTGCCCATTCTTTTTTCTTCATTTTTGAAAACATCGGGCCAATATTATTCACCTTTACATCACCTTTACAGATGTTACTTATAAAGGTAGCAAGGTTCTGAAGAATAGTATATTTCTTATCATTCTCTATACTTAGAACCGTCATAAAAAAGACAATTTTCTCTCTTAATGCAATATCCTCTTCTGACAATAGTTCGTATTCCTCGCCATTAAAGAAACCATCATCATGCAATTGAATACCTTGATTTTGACTTTCTCTTAGTTTTTTGTTCTCATTCTCGATTTTATTTATTTTTAATTTCAAATTCTCTATTTGGGTTAATAAATTATCATTACCATTATCTTTATTCATCAACAATGATTGTAATTGTTTCATAAAGTTGTTTTCATTCTCTTTTGCTTGTTCGTCAAGCATAAACTCATTAAATACTTTATTCGCATATTCTTGAAACAGTTTATTATTTGTTAATACTTTGGGATCCAATTCCTTAGTTTTTTCCGTAAGTCTCTTACCCAAACGATCCATAGCATCTATGATGGACCTGTCTGATGTGCGTAAACCTTGAGGAAATGGAGATGTCCTTTTTATGCGA
>R26__coassemble_419_pt1 | contig 26776 bp, 26 predicted proteins | sample R26__metabat2_high_PE_018 | metagenome-assembled genome bin R26
TGCAATGCAATGCGGGAGAGTAGGAGGCCGCCACTTTTATTTATCAGAGCCCTGAAGATACATATCTTCGGGGCTTTTTATTTACTAAAAACCAAGAAGAGATGAAGAAATTGGTAGTATGTTTTGTAATGTTGTTGTTTGTACAGATTGTTGTTGCGCAACAATATAAGACTGTTAGTAACATCAGTTTTACAACAAAGAGCGATGCATATGCTCAAGAACGTCTGAAACTTGATGTATATTATCCAGAAGATAAAAATGATTGTCCAGTTGTGGTATGGTTCCATGGCGGTGGTCTGGAGGCAGGTCAGAAGGAGATTCCACAACGGCTAAAGGATAAAGGTTATGTGGTAGTTGGCGCAAACTATCGTTTATTGCCGAATGTTACGGTTGATAAGACGATCGACGATACGGCAGAAGCTGTGGCGTGGACATTTCGTCATGCCAAGGAATATGGTGGCGATCCACGTAAAATTGTGGTTACAGGTCATTCTGCGGGTGGCTATCTGACTATGATGCTTTGCCTGAATAAAACATGGCTTAAGAACTATGGTGTCGATGCTGATAGTATATGGCTTTATGTTCCATTTAGTGGTCAAGCAGTTACTCATTATAATGTTCGTAAAATGCAGGGGATCAGTCCGTTACAGCCAACAATTGATGAATATGCTCCACTTTATTGGGTCCGCTCCGATTGTCCACCATTTGTGCTAATATGTGGAGACAGAGAACTGGAACTCTATGGTCGATATGATGAGAATCAGTATTTGGCTCGCATGATGAAACTTGTAGGTCATCAGTATACTTACCTTTATGAGATTGATGGTCATGGTCATGTCGGTATGGTCGACCCTTCGTTCCATATCCTCGATACTCATATCAAACAGATGCTTGGCGAGCCCGTTTATCCATAAATAGGTTTCTTTTCCATTATAATTTAAATGTCTTTGCTTATGGATTGGTTACATATTATTGCTGTTATTGCACTTGTCGTAATTGGTGTGGTGATTTACTTTAATAAGAGGAACGGATAAACTCCAACTTTTTAGGTAACTTCTGCCATTTTCCGTTATATGGCATTTTAAACGTGCTACCGTCATTGTACTGAAAAACATAGACGGAATCGTTTTTTTGTGAAAGTGTGGCTGTGAAATCCTCACTACCATAGTCGTTGATCATGGATAGGTGCGCATTCCTGTTCTTGATTTCAGCAGAGGTAATGATCCAGCAGAACGAGTTGTTTTTCCTGCCGATATAGCCTGGTAGTTGTCCATACAGCTCTTGTCCTGGTATAGTAATCGCCTCATTGCAAAGGTCAATTCTGATAAAAAGCTGATATTCTTTATTAAATAGGTACGCGCGAAAGTTCTCACACTCATTTTGGGCAAATGAAGTAAGAAGTGATAAGTGAAAAGTGAAAAATAGTGCTATTAACTTCTTCATATTCAACGTCTTTTCTTAATTGCTGACAAAGTTACTAATCTAAATCATTTTTTCTCTTATTTTATTAAAAATATTAGCGAAATAGTTGCAGATTTTAAAATTAATTAAGTATCTTTGCCGACAATTACTTAGTATGACATGGCGAAAAAGCAATTAATGCCAGACTACATCTTCGAGTCAAGTTGGGAAGTCTGCAACAAAGTAGGGGGAATCTATACAGTCCTTTCGACACGTGCCAAGACCCTACAGGAGGCACTTCAGGATAAGATAATCTTCATCGGTCCTGATTTTTGGAAAGAACAAGAAAGTCCTTATTTCAGAGAGGATTCAACTCTTTTTGCCGATTGGCAACAGGAGACTAAAGAGCAGGGACTTAAGGTTAGGGTAGGCCGTTGGACGGTACCTGGCGAACCCATCGCAATTTTAGTGGATTTCAATCCTTATTTCGAGAAGAAAAATGAGATATATGGCTGGCTTTGGGAGAACTATGGTGTTGATAGTCTTCATGCCTATGGCGATTATGATGAAGCTTCGATGTTTTCATATGCAGCAGCTTTGGTAGTGGAGAGCTTCTATCATCATTATCTTAACAGCAAGCAGAAAGTAATATATCATGCCAATGAGTGGATGTGTGGTCTTGGGGCACTTTACATTAACAACAAATTGCCTCAGATAGGTACTATTTTTACGACCCACGCTACAAGTATTGGTCGTTCTATAGCTGGCAATATGAAACCTCTCTATGACTATCTTTTTGCCTATAATGGTGATCAGATGGCAGGAGAACTGAATATGCAGTCAAAGCATTCTATCGAGAAGCAGACGGCTCATTATGTGGATTGCTTTACAACGGTGAGCGATATTACTGCTAAGGAATGTGTAGAACTGCTCGATAAGCCCGTCGACGTGGTACTACCTAATGGTTTCGATAATAGCTTTGTTCCTAGTAGTCAGAAGTTCACCCGTAAACGCAATCAGGCCCGTCGTAAGATGTTGGATGTGGCTAATGCTCTTCTTGGAGAAGAACTTGATGATGATACGTTACTTATTTCGACCTCAGGCAGATATGAATTTAGAAATAAAGGTATTGATGTGTTTGTAGAGGCGATGAACCGTCTGTTACGCGATCGTGACCTAAAGAAAAAAGTAGTGGCTTTCATTGAGGTGCCAGGATGGGTTGGTGAGCCCCGTAAGGATTTGCAGGAGCGCTTGAAGAGTGGTAAGAAATACAATACGCCGTTGGATGTCCCACAGGTAACCCACTGGCTGCACAATATGAGCCATGATAACGTACTCGGTATGATGAAGTACTACGATATGCATAATCGTAAAGAAGATAATGTGAAGGTAATTTTCCTGCCATGTTATCTGGATGGTAATGATGGTATCGTAGACTTGACATATTATGATGTGGTGCTAGGCAATGACCTCTGCATTTATCCTTCATATTATGAACCATGGGGATATACTCCATTAGAGGCTGTGGCTTTTAAGGTGCCATGTATCACTACCGACCTTGCTGGTTTTGGTCTTTGGGCCAATACGGTATTTGGAAAGGAAGGAGATATCACGGATGGCGTGAAAGTAATTCATCGCACAGACTATAACTACTCTGAGGTGGCCGATAACATTAAAGACACTGTTGCCGAGTATTCTAGTATGACTAAGAAGCAGGTTGACACCTGCCGTAAGAATGCTGATGCTCTGTCGAAGAAGGCTCTTTGGAGTGAGTTTATTAAATACTATTATGAGGCTTATGATATCGCCCTTAGCAAAGCCGAAGAGCGAAAGAAGAGCCTGTAAAGGTGAAAAAGTGATAATTATTATATTTTTGAAATCAATTTAATTTGAGAGAATTATGAAAATAAAAGCAGATTATGCAAATGCTCCTAGCTGGAAGATGCTGACCGTTAAAGCTACTCTTCCGGAGGAATTAAAGTGTTTGGACGAGATTGCCCACAACATGTGGTGGGTATGGAACTTTGAGGCACGCGACTTGTTCCGTGACCTTGACCCTGAACTTTATCATGATGTAAAGCACAATCCTGTGATGCTGTTAGAGCGTCTTAGCTTTGCTCGTAAGGAAGAGATTCTGAAGGATAAGGCACTGATGAAACGCATTAGGAACGTTTATGACTTGTTCCGCAAGTATATGGACGTAAAGCCTGACAGCAAGCGTCCTTCAGTGGCTTATTTCTGCATGGAGTATGGTATCCACTCTGCTCTGAAGATTTATTCTGGTGGTCTGGGTATGTTGGCTGGTGACTACGTTAAGGAGGCTTCTGACTCTAACGTAGATATGTGCGCCGTTGGCTTCTTGTATCGTTTTGGCTATTTTACACAGAGTCTTTCAATGGACGGACAGCAGATTGCTAATTATGAGAGTCAGAATTTTGGTTCACTCCCTATTGAACGTCAGCTTGACAAGGATGGCAATCCGCTTGTAATCGATGTACCTTATACCAACTATCAGGTTCATGCATATGTTTGGCGTGTGAATGTGGGTCGTGTAAAGCTCTATCTGCTTGACACTGATAACGAGATGAATTCTGATTTCGATAAACCCATCACCCACAGCCTTTATGGTGGTGACTGGGAGAATCGTCTGAAGCAGGAGATTCTTCTTGGTATTGGTGGTATGCTGCTGTTGAAAAAACTTGGCATCAAGAAGGATATTTATCATTGTAACGAGGGTCATGCTGCTCTCTGTAATCTACAGCGTTTGTGTGATTATATTGAGGAGGACGGCTTGACATTCAATCAGGCCATGGAACTTGTACGAGCCAGTGGTCTTTATACAGTCCATACTCCTGTTCCTGCAGGTCACGACTATTTCGATGAGGGATTGTTTGGCAAATATATGGGTGCTTATCCTGCCAAGCTTGGTATCTCATGGGATGAGTTTATTGGCATGGGACGTACCAATCCTGACGATCACAGCGAGAAGTTCTGTATGTCAACCTTCGCTTGCAATACTTGTCAGGAAATAAACGGTGTGTCAATGCTTCACGGCTGGGTATCTCAGAAGATGTTTGCTCCTATCTGGAACGGCTACTATCCTGAGGAGAACCACGTAGGTTATGTAACCAATGGTGTTCACTTCCCCACATGGGCTGCTGCCGAGTGGCGTAATGTATATGCTAAGTATTTCGACGAGAAGTTCATGAGTGATCAGTCGAACGAGGATATCTGGCATGGTATCTATAATTGTCCGGATGAGGAGATTTGGGCAACTCGTATGGCTCTGAAGAAGAAGCTTTTCGAATATATCAAGATTCAGTTTCAGGAGACTTGGCTGAAGAATCAAGGTGATCCTTCGCGTGTGGTTAAACTGCTTGAACGTTTCAACCCCAATGCATTGGTAATTGGCTTCTGCCGTCGCTTTGCAACTTATAAGCGTGCACACTTGCTCTTTACCGATCTTGATCGTCTTAGCAAGATTGTGAACAATCCGGATCGTCCCGTTGTATTCCTCTTTGCAGGTAAGGCTCACCCTGCCGATGGTGCTGGTCAGGGTCTGATTAAGAAAATATTTGAGATCTCACAGCGTGAGGAATTCCAGGGTAAGATTATCTTCCTTGAGGACTACGACTTCTTGTTGGCTCGTCGTCTTGTATCAGGTGTTGATATCTGGATGAATACGCCGACTCGTCCGCTCGAGGCATCAGGTACATCTGGCGAGAAGGCCGAGATGAATGGTGTTGTAAACCTCAGTGTAAAAGACGGTTGGTGGCTTGAGGGCTATCGCGAAGGCGCAGGATGGGCTCTCACTGAGAAACGTACCTATCAGAATCAGGGTTATCAGGATCAGCTCGATGCAGCAACTATTTATAGCCTGCTTGAGAATGAGATTATTCCTCTGTATTATGATAAGGATAAGAAGGGCATCTCTAAGGGCTGGATCAAGGTGGTTAAGAACTCAATCGCCCAGATTGCTCCTCACTACACCATGAAGCGTCAGCTCGATGATTATTATGAGAAGTTCTACAATAAGGAGGCTAAGCGATTCAAGGAACTCTCAAAGGATGATAACCGTTTGGCTAAGGAGATTGCTTTGTGGAAGGAGACCGTTGCAGAGCGTTGGGACGCTATTAGCGTAGTTAGTGCTTCATCGACTGCACCTGCATCAGGTTTGCACCTTACTGGTGAGATGTATACACTGCGTTATGTTATCAACGAACAGGGTCTTGAGGATGCAGTTGCTTTGGAAAAAGTGAATGTTGCCATCGATAAGAATGGTGAGGAGCACGTATTCTCTATAGAGCCATTGAAGATGGTTAAGAAGGAAGGTAACAACTATACTTTTGAGGTACAGCATTCTCCTAAACAGGCTGGTCAGTATAAGAGTGCTGTCCGTATGTATCCTAAGCATAAGGATCTGCCTCACCGTCAGGACTTCTGTTACGTGAAGTGGTTGGAGTTGCCATCTCAGGCATAATACTGCCATGATGTAACAGTCTGATAATAAACGAAGAGCCCGGGTTCTTATTTGAACTCGGGCTCTTTGTAGTTTTCTTGGATAAAACGTCCTAGCGGATTATCTTTATTTCGTTTTCCAGTGCTGACAATGATGTTCGACATCAGACGATGCAGACTATCTGCAACTCTAAATCTGGCCATGTGCGCTACACTGTCGCTGTCCTGTTGTTCCACAATGCGAATCAGTTTTTTACCCATATGTTGAATAGAGTCGTTCATCTGCTGCCATTCATTGTTAAGAATGGTGCCTGATATTCTCGACGGAGTAGGGGGAAGGCAAAGCTCAATAGTAACGGTTCCCTCATCAGGAAAGAATAAAGCTGAACATTCTGGCATTCGTTTCAGGTATATTCTACAAGGTTCCTTGTTATCGAGTGCTTCTTCCATGTAGAACTTTCCTCCACTTATGGTGGTCATAGCTAATGGATGTTTCGGCTCTGTATCATGAGCCAATAAAATGGTATCACCCTCCTCTAGATGAAGGGCATAACCGTTGATTTGATATGAATTGGACTGGCAGGAAGCGAGCAAAAGCCCCATCACTGCCAGTCCAAGTATAGACTTCGTATTCATTTAAATAATGTAGAGGTCGCTGATACTCTTGTTGTCGATGACACGACGGATAGCTTCTGCAAACATATCGGCCACAGACAGCTGTTTAACTTTAGCGCAACGCTGTGTGTAAGGGATTGAGTCGGTAAATACGATTTCCTCAAGAGCCGACTCCTGTACACGATCGCTAGCAGGACCACTCATCACACAATGGCTGGCACAAGCACGAACGGTTTTGGCTCCATGCTCCTTCATCAGGTCGGCAGCCTTTGTAATGGTACCAGCGGTATCTACCATATCGTCAATGATGACAACATTCTTGCCTTCTACTTCACCAATGATTTGCATTTCAGCTACTACATTGGCGCGTGCACGTGTCTTATTGCAAAGTACTAGCGGACAACCAAGATATTTTGCGTATGTGTTAGCACGCTTTGAACCACCTACGTCAGGTGAAGCAATTACCAGATTGTCAAGTTTCAGTGTTTGAAGATATGGAATAATCACGTTCGATGCATAGAGATGATCCACGGGAACATCGAAGAATCCCTGAATCTGGTCTGCATGCAGGTCCATCGTAATGACTCGGTTTACACCAGCTGCACTTAGCAGATCTGCAACAAGCTTGGCACCGATGCTCACACGGGGTTTGTCTTTGCGATCCTGACGAGCCCATCCGAAGTAAGGAATTACGGCATTGATGGTACGTGCAGAGGCACGCTTGGCTGCATCAATCATCAGCAACAGTTCCATCAGGTTGTCTGAGTTTGGAAATGTACTCTGAACAAGGAAGATGTCGCGTCCGCGGATACTCTCCTCATAGCTGACTGCAAATTCTCCGTCTGAGAACTTGGTAATAAGCAACTGTCCCAGCGGGCAACCAAGACTTTGGCAGATTCTCTCTGCCAGGTATCTCGTAGCAGTTCCCGAGAATACCATATACGAGTTTTTCTCTGACATTGTTTTTATTATCTATATTAATTTAATCCAGGGTTTTACGTAATTTTGTGAAGTGGTTTAATAGTGCTTTGTAGTCGATCTCATTGTGGATGTTGAATCGGTTCCACAAGTCGCCGCAGATCACGATACCACCAAATCCAAGATCTTTCACAGCCTTGATAGTGTCGAGGTTCATACCTCCTAAAGCATATACCTTCTTATCTATAAGTCCTTCTTTTGCTGCATTCTTCAGTGCCTCCATTGTGAACGATGCTTTCTCGTCGGCATTTGTCTGACTGTCAAAGATGGAGTGCAGGAATACATAGTTTGAACGTTTCTTAGCTTCCTTCAGTTCTTCTATCATATGACAGGTACGCGATATATTACCTTTATATCCTGTTGGTGGCTCCGTGTGTGCATCGTCAATATGAATGCCTTTCAATCGATATTCCTCCTTCAGGTAGAAGTGTCCATGAACGGTAATCTTGTTATGATAGTCTTCTCCGAGTAAAGTCAGCAAGCGTTCCGAGTACATCGGTGAGGCTCCTGGCTTGTAAAGATGCAGATTCTCCAACCCTTCCTCAAAGAGGTTGGCCAGAATTTTGTCTTCTTCAACGAAGAAGGTGGGCTTTGTCATTACAATGAGCTTCATTTTTGGCAATTGTTCTCTTTCTAAAGTGCAAAATTACACAGATTTTTCGATAATATGCCTACTTTAGGCAAAAAAATGGCTTTATAGGTGTATTTTTCAGAAAAATGTCGTAATTTTGCAACTCGAAATCGGCAACTTGCTGTTAAAAGTCAAAGGATAATCAATTAAATAATTTAAAAAGATGAAAGCATTTGTTTTTCCCGGACAGGGAGCACAGTTTGTAGGAATGGGTAAGGATCTGTATGATAATAACCCACTCGCAAAGGAACTATTTGAGAAGGCTAACGACATTCTCGGATATCGAATCACTGATATTATGTTTGAAGGAACTGACGAGGAGCTCAAGCAGACTAAGGTTACTCAGCCTGCAGTATTCCTTCACAGTGTTGTTTCTGCTCTTTGTATGGGCGATGCATTCGATCCGAAGATGACAGCAGGTCACTCTCTGGGTGAATTCTCTGCTCTTACAGCTGCTGGTGCTCTTAGTTTCGAGGATGGCTTGAAGCTGGTTTACGCTCGTGCGATGGCCATGCAGAAGGCATGCGAGGCTCAGCCATCAACTATGGCAGCCATCATTGCTCTTCCCGATGAGAAGATAGAAGAAGTTTGTTCTGAGGTGAGTAAAATGGGTAAGGGTGTAGTAGTTCCTGCTAACTACAACTGCCCCGGTCAGCTTGTTATTTCTGGTAATATCGACGCTATCAATGAGGCTTGTGAGCAGTTGAAGGCTGCTGGCGCCAAGCGCGCACTTCCTCTGAAGGTTGGTGGTGCTTTCCATTCTCCACTTATGCAGCCAGCCAAGGATGAACTTCAGGCTGCTATTGAGGCAACGGAGATTAAGACTCCGAAGTGTCCTGTTTATCAGAATGTGGATGCTAAACCTCATACTGATCCTGCTGAGATTAAGGCAAACCTCATTGCTCAGCTTACCTCTTCCGTACGTTGGACTCAGAGCGTTCAGAATATGATTGCTGATGGAGCCGACGACTTCACAGAATGCGGACCTGGCAAGGCCCTTCAAGGTATGATTGCCAAGATTAACAAAGAGGTTACAGCTCATGGCATCGAGTAAGATTATTATCTATCAGATCTTTACACGACTATATGGCAATCGGAACACCACTCGCAAAGAGAATGGGACGATAGCCGAGAACGGTTGCGGAAAGATGAACGATTTCACGCCCACTACCCTGAAAAAAATCAGGGAAATGGGCGTGAGCCATATTTGGTACACAGGTGTCATCCGTCATGCTACCCAGACAGACTATTCTGCCTATGGTATTCCCAAGAACCATCCTGCTGTAGTAAAGGGTAAGGCTGGCTCTCCTTATGCTATCGCTGATTATTATGACATCGACCCTGATATCGCAGTTGATGTAAATAAGCGTATGAAGGAGTTCGAAGCCTTAGTAGAACGTACTCATAAGGCTGGAATGAAGGTTATCATCGACTTTGTTCCTAATCATGTGGCGCGTCAGTACCACTCTATCTGCAAACCAGAGGGAATAAAGGATCTTGGTGAGTGCGATGATCCCCTGCAAGGTTTCTCTCCACAGAACAATTTCTACTATTGTCCTGGTCAGCGTTTCTCGCCATATCTCGATCTCTATCATGGCGAGGTGGAACCCTATCATGAGGAGCCGGCCAAGGCTACGGGTAACGACTGTTTCCACAATGCACCAAGCATGAATGACTGGTATGAAACCGTTAAACTCAATTATGGTCTTGATTATTCCGTCGGACGTGTGGGGCATTTCAAACCGATTCCCGATACATGGGGAAAGATGACGGATATCCTGCTGTTTTGGGCCAAGAAAGGTGTAGATGGTTTCCGTTGTGATATGGCAGAGATGGTGCCTGCTGAGTTCTGGCAATGGGCTACTGACAAAGTAAAGTTCGCCTATCCCGATATCGTATTTATTGGCGAGGTTTATAACCCAATGGAGTATCGTCACTATTTAAGTGCTGGCTTTGACTATCTCTATGATAAGGTTGGTATGTATGATACTATCCGCGAGGTGATTTGTGGACAACAATCCACATGTGCTATCACTTCTGCCTGGCAACAGACAGATGATATACGCGACCACATGCTTTATTTCCTTGAGAACCATGACGAGCAGCGTATAGCTAGTAGTTTCTTCGCATCCGATGCCCGGAAAGGGGTACCCGGATTAGTCGTTTCTGCTCTTCTCCAACAGAATCCTCTTATGATCTATGCAGGTCAGGAGTATGGTGAGCGTGGTATGGATAAAGAAGGCTTTAGCGGTATTGACGGAAGAACTACCATTTTTGACTATTGGAGTGTAGACACTTTGGTACGTGCAGCCAAACGTAAACTTACTAAGGATGAAACTGCCCTCAAGGATATATATAATAAGGTGATTAATATCGCTCGCTCAGAGAAGGCAGTCTGCGAAGGTACATGCTTTGATCTGATGTATGTTAATGGCCAGTATCAGCGTCAATATGCATTTTTGCGTAAGGCAGGCAGCGAAGTATTGTTGGTGGTAGTGAATTTCTACGATCTTCCTACGACGATGGATGTTACCATTCCTGCCCATGCCTTCGACTATCTTAAGTTAAAGGAAAGGAAGAATGTTACAGCCGTCGACTTGCTTAGCGGTAAGGAAATAAAACGCCAACTTTATCGTGACTGCTATGTATCTGTTGATCTAGAGCCTCTTGGTTCCGTCGTCCTAAAATTCAAATCATAAAAGCTATGGCTGATTATATCTTAAATGATCATAACAAGGAAGAGTTTCCCCCTGCGCATACGGCCGAGCATCTTTTGAATCAGACGATGATTCGTCTTTTTGGCTGCGAACGCTCACATAATGCACATATCGAGCGGAAAAAAAGTAAGATGAGTTTCCTGCTTGATCATAAGCCTTCGCGTCAGGAGGAAAAAGAGATAGAGGAGAAGATGAACAAACTGATTGAAGAGGATCTGCCTGTAACTTTCGAGTTTGTTACACGAGATGAGCTTCCTGATGGCGTATCGCTCGATCGTCTGCCTGATGATGCTTCAGAGACTATCCGCTTGGTGCGTATTGGTGATTACGACGTGTGTCCCTGCATAGGCAAGCATGTGCGTTCTACATCACAGATAGGGCGTTTCGAGATGCTTGGTACCAATTGGGACGAACACGAACACTCCTTCCGCGTTAGATTTAAGATTGTATAAGATAGAAAAATCCCTCAGGCGCTCAACCTGAGGGATTTTTAATTTATTCAAATGTAGGAACTGTCATCTTCATAAATACTGGATAGTGATCGGAGTATGTGAGATCACGACGGTAGTAACTGATGCCTTGGAAGACCTTATCATGGAAGATATAGTCGATACGCACATTCTTCTTTCCTCCGCGGAAGGTGTACATCCAGCCCTTGCCACACTCCTTAAAGCCGTCAACCTTGTCGCCCAGCATCGTGTTGTAAACATATGAATAGGGCACATCATTGAAGTCACCGCATACAATGATGGGAGCCTCTGATTCACGCATGTCCATCGCTAATACATTGGCCTGACCAGCACGTGCCATCATACCAAGAGTATAGTTACCATATATGGCTCTAAGAAGGGCGTTACTCTCCACATCCATACCCTGATTAATCAGTTTTGATGCACTGTGTAATGTGCGGTTGATTCCTGTCGTCTCCAAATGGGCATTATATACGCGGATAGTCTGGTTCGATATCTTTATCTCTGCCCACATGGCGCTGTTGTTGGTCATCTCGAAGTTCAGGTTCTTAAAGTTCGTGATGGGGTAGCGGCTGTAGATGACCATGTCGCTCTCGCCAGTAGCCATATAAGGAAAGTATTCTTTATAAGAGTCTGAGTTCTTACGATCGCCACTCTGATCTGAATACTCCTGGAAACAGACGATATCAACCTTTTGCTTCTTCATTTCTGCAAGAATATCCTGAGCAATGAATCCTGAGGTTTCGCGGCTGAACATAGCCACGTTGTAGGTGGCAATCTTGATGCCCTTCATTGACTCAGCGTTCTCATTGGATGAGCCAAACTTATAGATCGTCATGCTGTAAGGTATACAGCAAAGAATAGTGATCAGTGGAATAAGTGCCCAGTGCCAGCGCCTCATAATGCACCAGTAGAGTAGCATGATGATATTGGCAATGATGAGCAATGGGAGGGCATAAACCAGCATCGCCCTAGCTGTATTACCAGCAGGATTAACTTCACCGCCATATAGGCCAGTGATCGTAAAGATCATCAGCAACACGGTGATAATGAGAATTGTGAACGAAAAGTACTTTTGTACGGCAAGTTTTCCCATAATCAGAAAATAAATAATGTTGGTTCTTTATTCGTCGAGGTATTTCTTTACTAGTGCAATGAGATCCTCAACCTTGAACGGTTTGGCCATGAATTCATTGCAACCTGCGTTTTGGGCATCGCGGATGTTTTCGGGGAAAGCGTATGCACTGAGGGCTACAACGGGTACATCACTTCTTACCTCCTTGATGATGCGTGTGGCATCAAGACCATTCATCTCAGGCATGCGGATATCCATCAGAATCAAATCTGGCTTCTCATCTTCGTTGATGGTAACAGCTTCGATACCATTGTGAGCACGCAACAGTCGATAGCGCTTCTGAAGTACTATACGCACCAGTTCGTAGTTACTGTCTTCGTCTTCTGCCACAAGGATACACTTTTTGTTCAACTCGTCTGGGCGACCACTGACGCGGATGGTGCGCACATTGGTTGTAGTGGTGGTCTTCTGATCTACGCCACCAATAGAGCCGTCGAATGGTAATACAAACTTGAAGTTGGAACCTTCACCGAGTTTGGATTCTACAGATATCTTTCCGCCAAGTTTCTCTACGATAATCTTACATAGTGGCAATCCTAATCCGTAGCCGTTCTTTGAAGTCTCTGCATCACGAGATACGTAGGTTTCAAAGATATGATCCAAATCTTTAGGGTGAATACCTGTACCGGTGTCCTTTACATAGAATTCTATGTTTTGTCCGTCGTCAATCAGTCGGTAGCCATAAGTAATGCTTCCCTGAGGGGTATGTTTCAACGAGTTACTGATGAGATTCGAGAATACCTGAGTCAAGCGGTTGGCATCTGTATTTAGCGAAACGCTCATGGTGGGTTTCTTCCAGATAAGCTTCAGCGTGTCAGGGCAACGGAACTTAAATATGTTCTTGATGCTGCTGCAGAGTTCGTTGAGGTCGGTCTTTGCTTTCTTCATGACGATTTCTCCAGACTCCACACGTGAGAGGTCGAGAATCTCATTAACCAAACTCATCAGACGGTTGTTATTGCTCTCAATGATTTCGAAGAACTTCATGCGATCTTCCTGCGAGTCGGTCTCGACAATAACGCGCGAAAAACCTTCGATAGCATTCAAGGGAGTACGTATCTCATGGCTCATGTTGGCGAGGAAGAGCGACTTCATCTTGCTGGCATTTTCAGCTTTCTGAGCCTTCTCCTCGTATTCCTTCAGCTTCTTGTTTGCGATGTCCAGCTGCTCTTGCACAAGAATCAGCCTGCGGTTGGCATCAGCAAATTTTTGAAGCAATATCTCTTTCTCGTCCTTCTCCATGATCCCACTTAATAGATATGTCGCTACAAAGGTAATAAAAAAAACTGAGAACCAACAAATCTTTTAAACTTTTTTCAACTTCTTTTCGCTTTTTCCCATGCTCCGCTTTTTCCATGTGTCCTCAAATAGACCATTCCACGGAATACGTTGATATTCATAAACACGAAGTAATATATGGTGTAGAGGAGTTTACTTCTGTGGCCATAACGACTTGTTAGCCAGCCGATAAAGGCCATCAGATAAAAGAGTGTTTGAAGTATGAGAACTATGGAGTAGAATCTTCCAGCACCCATCAGTGTGAGGATAACGTTCACGATAAACAAGATCACCATAGCCACTGGGGTAACACTCCAGCGAAGAACACGATGACTTACATACTGGAAAGTAACAATAGGCTGTTTGAATGGATTTAGCAAAGAACGCAACCACCAGATACTCTGTAAACCACCAGCAGCAATGCGGCGCTTGCGCTTTGACTCTTCGAAGATGTTGGCAGAACCGTATTCCTGAGCATAGGCTTCCGATGTGTAGGCAATGCGTTTGCCATCCTCCACCACATACATTGACATCATAAAGTCGTCGAGCAGAGCTTCGTCGGGCACATTCCTTACCATCGTAGCATCCATAGCATAAAGTTCGCCGGCGGCCCCCATAGCTGAGTAAAGTTCACTGTCCCAGCGTTTCAGGGTACTTTCGTATTTCCAGTATAGTCCTTCTCCTTGGGCAGCCATATCGGTTCCCTTCTTGGCGGCCACACGTTTCTCGCCAGAAACGCAACCTACGGTAGGATCCATAAACAATCGGGCAATCTCTTTGATGGCCCCCGTGTTCAGCATCGTGTTGGCATCGGTAAAAGCCACATAACGGGTCTTCAGTTCCTGTAGGCCATGCTTCAGTGCTGCCGACTTACCCCTGCGCTCTGGACTAAACACAAGGTCTACCTCAGGATAGGCGCTGAGCAGTTCGTTTGTGTGATCGTTACTGCCGTCGGTTACCCACATGATGTGGAATCTCTCTCTGGGATAGTCAATAGCCAGCGTATTGGCCATTTTCTCTGCCACTACTTCTTCTTCGTTATAAGCGCATATCAGCAAAGTGATTTCTGGCAGTTGCTCGTCAGGCGGCAGAACGGTCTTCCGGGGATTCCCCAGGAAGAGCCGTTTTAGCCTGATGATGATGTATAGTAGTATTCCATAACCTAAATAGGTGTAGAACACGATGAGCAACATAGCCCAAAACAGGATTTTAAGTGTTAGCATTGCGGCTTTTTTAGAGGTTTTACTTCGTTTCGATTTCTTCCTTCATATCGATAAACTGTCGATCGCTGTCGTAGAACTCGTATTGTAGGAATGCCAGTTTCTGCGATGGTATCACGCGAATTCCTAATCCGTACCTCATCTGCCATTGGCGCTTCAGACTAAATAGTCCTTGATTAATGTAGGCCGCCACATAAGGGTGTACATGTAAGTAGAATTTGCGAATACCGATTTTGTTGACGAGGGTGTCAATCTTACTCTCAAGTGTATCAGTAAAAAGGAAACTAGACTTGATGGTTCCTTTTCCGAAACAAGTAGGACAGGTCTCTTCCACATTGACGCTCATGGCAGGACGCACACGCTGACGAGTAATCTGCATCAGTCCGAATTTCGACAGAGGCAGTATATTGTGCTTGGCACGATCCTTTTGCATGTTCTTGCACATACGTTCGTAGAGCAGTTGGCGGTCCTCGGGAAGTTTCATATCGATGAAGTCAACGATAATGATACCGCCCATGTCCCTGAGCCTCAATTGGCGTGCCAACTCATCGGCTGCACCCAGGTTGGTTTCTAGGGCATTGGTCTCCTGACTGTTCTCTTTCTTAATACGTATGCCGCTGTTTACGTCTACAACGTGCATGGCTTCTGTACTCTCAATAATAAGGTATGCGCCATGTTTGTAGTTTACCGTTTTTCCGAAGCCCGACTTGACTTGCTTGGTCACATCGAAATTGTCGAAGATGGGTACCGTTCCATTATACATCTTAACGATATCCTTCCTCTCAGGTGCGATGATGCCCAAGTAGTTTTTGATTTCTTCAAAAATGGTGCTGTCGTTCACGTGGATACCATCGTAAGTGGGATTGAAAAGATCACGAAGCAGGGCCACTGCACGGCTTTCCTCCTCAAAGCACAATTGTGGTCGGTCTGTTGTCTTCTGTACTTTCGTGATGGCTTCTTCCCAACGCTTCAATAGTATTTTTAGTTCAGCATCCAGTTCTGCGGCTCTCTTACCCTCGGCCACAGTACGTACGATGACGCCGAAGTTTTTCGGTTTAATGCTCTGAATCAGTTGTTTCAGTCGGCTGCGCTCTTCGCCACGCTTAATCTTAGTTGATACTGATACACTGTCTTCGAAGGGAATCAACACGAGGTATCGTCCTGCGAAACTAAGTTCGCATGTCAGTCGTGGACCTTTGGTGTTAATGGGCTCCTTAACGATTTGTACCAGTAACTCCTGTCCAACTTTCAGCGTGTTAGCTATGCTGCCATCCTTTTTCAGTGTGGGCTGAATCGAGGCTTTCTGTATGGGGTAGAGCTTCTTACGGTCACTTACTACCTGTTTCAGGTATTTCTCGTATGAGTAGAATTGAGTTCCCAGGTCAAGGTAATGCAGAAAGGCTACGCGTTCAGCGCCTACGTCAACGAAGCATGCGTTCAGTCCTGGCATCAGTTTTTTAACTTTTGCCACATAGATGTTGCCAACCGAGAACGACGCCGTGCGCTGCTCTTTCTGGTATTCCACCAGCTGTTTGTCTTCAAGCAGTGCTATTGAGATGTCTTTTGGTTGTACATCAATGATTACTTCACTTGTCATTTGTCTTTCTTGATTACTGACTCGGTTGTCGTTAAAACTCGAAAGGGTGTGTCGCTATCCTTTCGGATTAGCCTACACACTCCTTTCATTTCTTTCTCTGGGTCACAGAGGGACAAGTTTTAAAACACTTGCTTACTTGCTCTTGTGACGATTCTTGCGCAGTCTCTTCTTACGCTTGTGAGTAGCCATCTTATGGCCCTTCTTTTTCTTTCCGTTTGGCATAATTCTAATAGTTTATTTAAATGTTAATTACTTCATTTTCTCAACAAAACTCTTTGATGGTTTGAAAGCGGGGAAGTCATGAGCCTCGATAACGAGCGTCGTGTTCTTCGAGATGTTACGAGCCGTCTTCTGGGCGCGGCGCTTCACGTGGAAGGTACCGAATCCGCGCAGATATACATTGTCTTTCTCTTCTGAAAGAACTGTGCGGATAACCTCCATGAAGGCCTCTACCGACGTAGCTACATCTTTCTTTGCAACGCCTGTCTCCTCAGCAATTCTGTTGATGATTTCTGCCTTTGTCATTTTATGTCTCTACTTATATATTAATAATGTGAAAATCCGAAAATCTTCGATTTCGGACTGCAAAGTTACTAATTTTCAGCAGATTACCGAAATATTTCCTTGTTTTTTTTATAAATTTTGTGATTTTTCTATTCCATGAGTGTCTTTAGACCTCCAAATTGGTGTCAATAGGGTAAAAATTGTGTTCTTTGAGTGTCTATTTTTGTGTGGGTGGGTGAGAGTGCTATATCGTTAATTATTCCTAAATGATAAGCCTTAAGGGAACGATATACAAAAATTTGGAGTAATTTTGTGGCTTACAAATAGGAACTATTAAGTTGTTTAACATTTAAATGTTTTATTATCAATGATTTATTCAAAAGAAGTGGAGAACATGTGTAGCGTTTGTAAGGGCGCTTACCATGGACCTGCACCTATCCCCGAGGAGGGCAAATGGGTAGCAGTAAAGGAAATCAAGGAAATTTCTGGTTACACCCACGGTATTGGCTGGTGCGCACCTCAGCAGGGCGCTTGTAAGCTGAGCCTGAACGTTAAGGACGGTGTTATTCAGGAGGCTCTGGTAGAGACCATCGGATGTACAGGTATGACACACTCAGCTGCTATGGCTTCTGAGATTCTGCCTGGTAAGACTATCCTCGAGGCTCTGAACACTGACCTGGTTTGCGATGCTATCAACACCGCTATGCGCGAGCTCTTCCTGCAGATTGTTTACGGACGTACACAGAGTGCTTTCTCTGAGGGCGGTCTGGCTATCGGCGCTGGTCTTGAGGACCTCGGTAAGGGTCTTCGCTCACAGACTGGTACACTTTATGGCACCGTTGCTAAGGGTACACGTTACCTCGAGCTCACTGAGGGTTACATCACAAAGCAGTACCTCGACGCTAACAACGAGGTTTGCGGTTACGAGTATGTACACCTCGGCAAGATGATGGAGGCTGTTAAGAACGGCATGGACGCTAACGAGGCTCTGAAGAAGTTCACTGGCTCTTACGGTCGTACAACCGAGGAGCAGGGTGCAGTTAAGGCAATTGATCCACGTAAAGAATAATAGGAGGATACGACAATGATTAGAAAAGTACAGTTTGAGAGTCAGGAGCGCCGTATCAACCAGGTTCTTGCTGCTCTGAAGGAGAATGGCATCAACTCTATCGAGGAGGCCAATGAGATTTGTGAAAAGGCTGGTATCGATCCATATCAGATGTGTGAGGACACTCAGCTCATCTGTTTCGAGAACGCTAAGTGGGCATATGTTTGTGGTGCTGCTATCGCCATCAAGAAGGGTGTTAAGACAGCTGCCGAGGCTGCTGAGGCTATCGGTATCGGTCTGCAGAGCTTCTGTATCCCCGGATCAGTAGCTGACGATCGTAAGGTAGGTATCGGACACGGTAACCTGGCTGCTCGTCTGCTCCGCGAGGAGACTGAGTGCTTCGCATTCCTGGCTGGCCACGAGAGCTTCGCTGCTGCCGAGGGTGCTATCAAGATTGCTGAGATGGCCAACAAGGTTCGCCAGAAGCCTCTCCGCGTGATCCTGAACGGTCTTGGTAAGGACGCTGCTCAGATCATCAGCCGTATCAACGGTTTCACATATGTACAGACCAAGTTCGACTACTTCACTGGCGAGCTCGCTGTTGTTAAGGAGGTTCCTTATGGCAACAACCCCAGTCGTCTGAAGGTAAAGTGCTATGGTGCTGACGATGTTCGTGAGGGTGTAGCTATCCTGTGGAAGGAGAACGTAGATGTATCAATCACTGGTAACTCTACCAACCCAACCCGTTTCCAGCACCCCGTAGCTGGTACTTACAAGAAGGAGCGCGTGCTCGCTGGCAAGCCTTACTTCTCAGTAGCTTCTGGTGGTGGTACAGGTCGTACTCTGCACCCTGATAACATGGCTGCTGGTCCTGCTTCTTACGGTATGACTGATACACTGGGTCGTATGCACTCAGACGCTCAGTTCGCAGGTTCTTCTTCAGTTCCTGCTCACGTAGAGATGATGGGTTTCCTGGGTATGGGTAATAACCCGATGGTAGGTGCTACTGTATCTGTAGCCGTTGCTATCGACCTTGCTATCAACAAGAAGTAAATAGCCGCTTGTTTTTCCGCTATGATGCGGAAATACTATACGAATAATCCCCGCCAATCGGCGGGGATTTTCTATTAGATCTCGAAATCAAGACAGCTACGCTGAACGGTATAGGGCCTTACCTTTCCGTTAGCCACAGCTACATGCTCCGGATGAACAGCATAGCCCTTCAGAGCCTCTTCGCTTTCGAGTGTGCTGTCGAGCATCACGTCGGCATTCGATGAAGCCAGACGTCCGTCTATATGAACCTTCACATCAAGGAGTCCAGGCACCTTGCCCACAAGTCCTTCGAGTCCAGCCTTGATACCAGCCTTCACTTTCTGCTTCTCTTCTTCTGAGAGTTCTGGATTAAGTGTCCAGATAATAATGTGCTTAACCATAATCTTTATCGTTTTTAGGAGTGATTGTGGTGCAAAAATACAGAAAATAATCGGTATGACAAAGATTTTTCTGCAAAAATAGTGACTATTTCGGTAATTTTGCTTATTTTTGCAGCATTAACCCCAAACCAATAAAATTATGGCAACAACTCCAACTCCCCACATAGGGGCAAAGTTCGGCGAAATAGCCGAGACGGTGATTATGGCAGGCGATCCGCTGAGAGCCAAGTTCATGGCAGAGAAATTCCTCGAGAACCCTGTACAGTTTAATCAGGTTCGTGGTATGCTTGGATTTACTGGCACCTACAAAGGTAAGCGTGTTAGTGTGATGGGTCATGGCATGGGAATGCCCTCCATAGGTATTTATACCTATGAGCTTTATAATTTCTATGGTGTGAAGACGATTATCCGCGTAGGCTCTGCTGGATCTATCAATATGGATTTGCACATTGGCGATATTGCGATTGCTATGGGTGCTTGCACCAACTCCAATTACGTTCATCAGTACGAATTGCCTGGCACATATGCTCCTATAGCCGACTTTAGTCTGGTACGTGCTGCCGCTGAGGCTTGCGAGCGCTTCGGATATAACTATAAGGTAGGCAATGTATTCTCTTCTGATACGTTCTATTCAGATAATCCCCAGAACGATAAATGGATAAAGATGGGCGTGCTGGCAGTTGAGATGGAGATTGCAGCTCTCTATATGAATGCTGCTCGTTCTGGCAATAAGGCTTTGGGTATCTGCACCATTTCTGATCATATTCTGACGGGTGAGGCTACTACTGCCGAGGAGCGTCAGACGACCTTTACCCACATGATGGATGTGGCATTCTCACTGATCTGATTTATGAAGAAAAAGATTGTCGCAGTTGTCGCTGGATGTTTGCTGCTGTCAGCATGCGGAGGCGGAAGAGGCGAACTATCGGAGGCCGAGCTTTCGGCTTTCGGTACGTATGTCGACAGTCTCGACCATAGTTTGCAGGGCAAGTGGTTTACCCGCATGGGTGTATCTGAGGATGCCGACTCGCTGTTGACCTTCCTCAGAAACCAACTACCCAAAGACGGCCTCGATACGACTGCTTTCTTTGTTCCCCAGATTGCTGAGGATCTGGCGGTGGTACATAAGCTGGCTTTCGACTCCGTTGGTCAGAGCATCAACGATGTGCTGAAGCGACTCGATGGCCATCTCACTAAAGCTTATGTTGATTACACCACAGGCCAGCGCTACGGCTTCTTCCGACCCGACAAAGTGCTGAACCGCTTGGATTATAAGGTAGGCGGTACTGGTTATGCCCAACTGTTCGATTACGAGATCAAGGCCCCCGATTCCTCTGAGGCCCAAGCAAAAGTAGGTAGCGATGATCGTATGAGTTATCTGGAAGCATCGCAGCCCGGCACTTATGTGTATCGTGCATTGAAGGATCTTTTGGCAAAGACCAAAGATAAAGCCGAGCGCGCTAAGATTGCTGTCAATATGGAACGCTGCCGTTGGCAGATTAAGCATCCAGGACAGCAGGAGAAGCGCGTGCTGGTGAATATCGCAGCCCAGCATCTGTGGGCCGTCGGAGGCGATTCTGCTCTCGATATGCGCATTTGCTGTGGTGCTTATCCTACGAAGACCCCTTTGCTTTGCAGCACGATTAATTACATGCAGGTGAATCCTGAGTGGAATATCCCCTTCAACATCATTAAGACCGATGTGGCTCGTCATGGTGGCGATTCTGCCTACTTTGCCCGCAACAGATATGATATTGTCGATCGCGAGACGGGCGATACCTTGCAAGCTTCCGAGGTTGGTAAGGAGCGCTTGCTCTCAGGCAAGATGAAGGTGGTGCAGAAGGGCGGCTCTGGCAATTCGCTGGGGCGCATCGTGTTCCGTTTCCCCAATAACTTCTCAGTGTATCTGCATGATACCAACAATCGTGGCGCCTTTAATCGCGAACGCCGTACGTTGTCACATGGTTGCGTGCGCGTACAAAAGCCCTTCGAACTGGCTTGCTTCCTGTTGCAGGGAGCCGATGAGTGGACGAAGGATCAGATTCGTATCTCAATGGATATGCGCCCAGTCACAGAGCGGGGTAGGGAGTACGTCAGGAATCATGCAGACTCACCACGTCCTTTCCGACTCATCTCTTATCGCGATATAACGCCCCACATGCCGCTTTATATTGTGTATTTCACGGCTTATCCTAATCCCACAACGGGCAAGGTAGAATTATGGCCCGACCTCTATGATTTCGATAAGGTGATAACCAAAGAGATTGGGCCATTCCTCCTAAAGGAGTAAGCACTCTTTCCGAGTGTTAGTTATTGAGTTTATTCAGGTAGTACTCTCTGAGTTCCGACCATTTGTAATAGGGGAAGTTATCAGTGCTTGCAGGCATGGTGACTTCTCTTTCATTTAAGAGAGCCTTCACCAGAATGTCGCCCTTCTTTCCCTTCACCGGACGATAGAAAATCAGCTGCACGTTTCCTGCATAAGGAATAATCTCGTAGTTGCGGAAGTAAGTATCCAGTTCGTCCAGATTATCAATTGAGGCATTGCTGTTGCCAAGTTCCAACAGACAGGCTATTGGGAGCACGATGGTATCGTGGCCGAAACGCAGTGTGGCCTGTTTGGTGGTTACAGTGTCAGCTGTCTCAATGATGTTCTTCAGCAAATTCTTGTGTGTGAAAGGCATCACGTGCTCCGTCTGAGGTGCATTGGCATAAGCCAGATACCAGTAGTGGTTGTTGCCCTTCCACAGATCGTAAAGCTCCTGAGCGGTGAAGAGGTCAATCAGATAGGTATCTTCGTTATGGCTCGTCATGTTTACGGCCAGATCATACAGCTGACCCATCAGTGAGCTGGCGTCCACATATTTATATACCCAATCTTTGTCGTTGAAGAGTACCTGCATCAAGCGCTCCGGCTGACGAATCTTGTAGGTCAGCTCCGTCTGAATGGGCCACACCTTCATATCATTGGCTCTCTGTTTGCCTTCCTTCGATGGATTCATGTAGTATTTCAGCGACTCACTCACGTCGTTATGGAACTGGGCTGTGGGATTGGCAGCAGCCAACTCTTCACACTCAGCCACCATCGAAATGATACTGCGGATCACAGTGGTACTGCGGGCGTCGATGGGCAGATAAGGTGTCTTGAACAACTCGGGGAAGTTCTGCGCCATACGCTTGCCGATGCCGTGATGCTCACGCTCGCCAACGGGCGTTAGATCGCCCAGTCGTCCTCTTGACTGGCGCTGCAGCACTTGCAGTCTTTCCAACACCTGCTTGCCTTCTGGTGTCAACTTGCCGTTCTTCTTGGCAGCACTGAGTGTCATCACTGGCCCTGAGTAGTCGCGTTCACCCAACAGGAAACGGGCTCCGTGTCTGCCGTAATGACTCAGATAATAGGGTTCATAGCCTTTGGGAGTAGGTGTGAGCACAGCCTGACGCGGAATACGGTCGTAATCGGTCAGGTTTCCACCAGCAAGAAACTTGTTGGCCTGAATCTCCTCAAAAGCAGTTTTCTCATAGGGTTTGATGGTCTGAGCATTCACACTGATAGTGAAAGCAAGACCAATGACTGTAATGATAGTTTTCTTCATCTTGGTAGTGGCTTACGTTTAAAAATACGCTGCAAAAATACAACTTTTTTGCGAAATGCTGATGGTTGTTTCATTTTTTTTGTACATTTGCACCAAAATAAATCATTCATTCAACTATCCATAAACTCAAAGTATGAAGAAACTATTGTTTTTGGGTCTGATGCTGCTCGCCACATCGATGCAGGCACAGACAGCGAGAAAGTTTACGCTCAACCTCACTGACGATGGTAAGGCGCAGATGGTGTGTTTCCTTCCAGAGACTTCCTCTGGTAAAGCTATTGTGGGTGTGCCCGGTGGTGGCTACTCCGTGTTGTCAAACAATCATGAGGGTACGATGGCCTCTGGTTGGCTCAACCAGCAGGGTATTGCCTATTTCGTGGTGAACTATCGTTTGCCCGAGGGCGATCGCACCAAACCCATGAACGATGTGATGAAAGGTATGCGCATCGTACGCGATTCTGCTGAAGTGTGGGGCATCAATCCTCACGATGTAGGTATCATGGGCTTCTCGGCTGGTGGTCATCTGGCTTCCGTCATATCTACCCATGCACCTTTCGATGCTCGCCCCGATTTCTCCATCCTGTTCTATCCTGTTATCTCGATGGATGAGCGCGTGTCCCACAAGTGGTCGTGCGTCAATTTCCTGAGCGAGGAAGGCCAGAAGAATCCGGATCTGGTGCGCGATTTCTCAACGATGAATGTGGTTCGCAGCCATCTCACACCTCCTGCTGTTATCATTACTGCCAGCGACGACCGCCTGGTGCCATTCGTTACCAACGGCCTCGAGTATTACAAGGCCATGCGTAATGCAGGCAACGATTGCGCTATGTTCGTTTATCCTACTGGCGATCACGGCTTCGGCTTCGGTCCTTGGTTCAAGTATCACGACCAGCTGCTCACCGATCTTGGCAACTGGCTCAAGGCTCGTCAGACTCCACAGCCTGGTGCCATCCGCGTGGCTTGTATTGGCAACAGTATTACTGATGGCTATTGTGTTGATATGCGCACCGCTTACGGCTATCCTGCACAACTGCAGAAGAAGCTGGGCAACGACTACTGGGTGAAGAACTTCGGTGTTAGCGCGCGTACCATGTTGAATAAGGGCGACTTCCCCTATATGAACGAAATGGCTTGGCAGGATGCTTTGGCTTTTAAGCCCGATGTGGTAGTGATTAAGTTGGGCACCAACGATTCTAAGCCCGAGAACTGGCAGTATGGTTCAGAGTTCCGTCAGGACCTTGAGCAGATGATTACCACCTTGCGTCCTGATCTGGCTCAGCCCGCTAAGAAGAAGAGCAAGAAGAGTAAGACTCCAGTTGCTGAGCCGAAACCCCGTATTCTGCTCTGCACACCTATTCCTGCCTTCAAGCCTTCTTGGAACATCAGCGATGCTGTGATTACCAACGAGATTATCCCCATCCAGCAGGAAGTGGCCAAGAAGTATGGCTTGCAGGTAGTCGATCTGCACACGCTCTTTGCCAACGATGGTGATAAGGTGGCCGAAGATGGTATCCATCCAGATGCCAAAGGCGCTGACCGTCTGGCACAGATCATCTTCGAAGCTATTAAGCAGTAAGAGAGCATGGGGAGAATGGGAAGATGATGAGTAGTGTTGTGATAGCTATATTCCTGTTGAGCATCGGAGCCAGTTTTGTGCAGCGCACTACGGGCTTCGGCTTCGGCATCTTCATCATGACGATGCTGCCGTTCTTCCTGCCTACATACGGCGAGGCCACAACTCTCTCTGGACTTCTGGCCATTACCACCTCGGCTGTCATCGTTTGGCGAATGAGAAGTTATGTCACTTGGAAACGGCTTTGGCCGATATTGCTGACGTTTATTGTTATATCGACAGTAGCCATTTTTGCTCTTACCCGTATTGAAGACCACATATTGAAGCGGATCCTCGGTGTGGCTCTCATCCTTATCAGCATTTATTTTGCGCTGTTCAGTCAGAAGATAAAACTGCCGACAACTAAACAAGTACAGGTGGGTGCAGGAACACTGAGCGGACTGATGGGAGGCTTCTTCGGCATGCAAGGCCCGCCAGCGGTGCTCTATTTCATCCAGTCGGAACCCACCAAGGAACACTATATAGCTATGGCACAGACCTACTTTCTGATAGGCAATGTGATGATGACCTTTGTTCGTGCCTATAATGGCTTCTTTACCACGACCGTCCTGACAGACTACTGCTTCGGACTTGGTGGAGTCATCATTGGCACAACCCTTGGAGCCTACGTTTTCAAGCGCATTCCCAATCGCATTTTCCGATACATCGTTTATGCGTATATCGCCATAAGTGGTGTGATTATTCTAATGACAAATTGATATGGCAATACAGGTGACTTACAGGAGAACCAGGAGGCTGTCGATTCCCTCGTTGGAAGGAAGCCAGAAGAGAAATAAGGTAGATATGTAAGATGGAAGAGGATGAAAACGATGATTGTGATAAGAGAAGCGACAAAGGCGCAAGCATCAGATATTGCCCAGCTGATAATGATGGCTATGACAGATGACTGTTGTCAGCATTTCTGTGGAGTAGGGCATGGCTTAGAGGACTTCCTAAAGATGATGACCTCATTGGTAGAGCGCGAGGATTCGCAGTATAGCTACACGAATACGTTTGTGGCGATGGCTGATAACAAAGTGGTGGGTATTGCTGTCAGCTATGATGGTGGCAGACTACATGAACTTCGCCAGGCATTTATTAAGGCCGCCAAGGAATACATCGGCAAGGATCATTCTGGCATGGACGATGAGACACAGGCAGGTGAGTCAGCACCTCTTGCACCATCTGGATTACACCATTTTGGACCTTTTTGCACCATTTCGCACCATGTAACATGCGCCTAACTTCATCCTAACTTCATCCTAATATTATCCAAATAGAATCCTAATACGATTCATAACAAATCATAACCTGATTCATAACTAGATTCATACCAATTCATACCCTCATTTCTTGTCGGATTTCATTACCTCCATCCCATACTCATGCCACCAACGGGCAGAGTCGCTCAGGGCGTAGACGATGCTCTTGATGTTGTCGGGGAATCGGCTTGGAATCTCTTCTTGGTTGTAGCCTGCCAGGGCACTGAGGAAACTCAGGTCGCCACGGACGTACTCGTGCAGCTTCTGCTGGCCGATGAACCAGCCCAGCTTGCGGTCAAACTCGGCTTCGTCAGCGGCAAACTGGATGTTTACAACCACATGGGGCTCGGCCTGCTGATGGAGGAGCCAGTAGTCATCATGCCCCTCTACATGCCGCAGCTCAGCCCTGAAGGCCTCGCGCTCTACATGCCTCGATTCAATACCTTGCTCCTGCAGACGCGGGAACAGTACCAGATCACTTTTTTCAATCTTCTTGATTTCCATAATCGTTAATCTTTAGTGAATTAAACATTCTCACTCGCATCTCTTTACCACCGCTGCCAACGATCTTCTTCAGGCCGGTTGGTGGGCTAATGTAGCCGCTCTTGATGCAAAATCTGGTGCAAAGATAAGGATTATTTCTGGATTAGAAAAAATATTGAGGCCAATTAATTCAATTAATTCAATAAATTGAAATTTCCTAATAATTGAACTGCATAGAGATGACAAAAACAGGCAGTACCCCGTCGTGGATGATGCCATCTGCTGTTTTAACAAGACCAATCCACATTACGAGACCTCTATGGCCTTGGTAACCTTATCCT
>R26__coassemble_429_pt1 | contig 26500 bp, 20 predicted proteins | sample R26__metabat2_high_PE_018 | metagenome-assembled genome bin R26
GTGATACTAATGCCATAATCCTTTTCTTAGTTCAGACTCTGAGCCTGATTAATGTTTTTACGATAAGTGTAGGCCACCTGACGAATGATGTCGAGCGTCTGCGTTCTCGGTTTGAACTTTTCTGGAGTAGAATACTTCATAGGCAATCACTTTTTGATGAGTTCTTTACCTAAGAAACGCAGTTACACCTTATTTTATTATATACTTCTCAATATTTTTATTTCCATTCAGGAAATCACGGGCCTTCATACGGGTTTTCCCTGCCAACTGGAGTTCATCAATCTGCAGCAGGAAATCGCCAGTAGTGATGTAAAGCACGCCTTTATAGACGAAAATCATACCTGATCGCATGCCAGGATTCTTCTCTGTCTTTGTGGTCTTGAAGATTTTAAGATCGACAGCCTTACCATCAGGCCCCATAAGCGTAGTCCATGCACCAGGATAAGGACTCAAGCCACGAATAAAGTCGTAGATACGCTTAGAAGGGCGCTTCCAGTCAATCTCGCAGATATCCTTGAAGATTTTCGGAGCATCATAGAGACGTTTGAACTTTCCTTCCAATTCTTCCTGAGGAATGCTCTCTGGCTGACCATCAGAAGCAATGATCTTATCAATCGTCTCCAGACAAATCTCTGCACCAAGATGCATCAGACCGTCATATACATATTCCACATCAGCTGTATCTGGAATATCGAAGGGTTTCTGAAGAATCACACGACCTGTATCGATATCCTTGTCGAGGAAGAAGGTGGTTACACCCGTCTGAGTCTCACCATTGATGACGGCCCAGTTGATGGGAGCAGCACCACGATACTGAGGAAGCAGAGCAGCATGCACATTGAAGGTGCCATACTGAGGCATATCCCATACTACCTCAGGCAGCATACGGAAAGCCACCACTACCTGAAGATTGGCCTTATAGCTACGTAACTTCTCAACAAAGGCAGGATCCTTCATCTTCTCTGGCTGAAGTACAGGCAAGTTATGCTCCAAGGCAAATTTCTTCACTTCAGAGGGCTGTACCTCTGTCTGATGACGACCTACAGCCTTATCGGGCTGCGTAACAACAGCTACAACGTTGTAGTCATTCTCTACCAGAGCCTTCAGAGTCTCAACAGCAAACTCTGGTGTTCCCATAAACACGATACGTAAATCCTTCTTCTCCATAACTGTTCACTATTTCATTATTCACTATTCATTAGCGAAGCGCTAGTCTTCACTCATGTCATGCACCATCTTACGATAGAGCGTATAAAGACGCTGACGGGAGATATAGCCCTTCAGACGACTCTCAGCATCAAGCACAGGCAACCAGTTGGCACCTGTACGTTCAAAAACACGCATTACATCCGCCATGGGTGTAGCATCACTCAACAGAGCCTTCGGATCAGTCATCAACTGGGACGCCGTGAAATGATGGTACAGTTCGATGCGGAACACCACATTGCGGATCTTCATAATATCGATCTCACCCAACAGCATGCCACCTGCATCCAATACAGGGATTACCGTAGAATGACTACGACTGATCTTCTGTACAATCTGTCCCAACTCCACATCAGGTGTTACACTCAAATAATCCTTCTCAATCACAGAATCCAGGTTCATCAGCGTCAATGCGGCATGATCAGTGTGATGAGTCAGCAGACGGCCCTGACGAGCCAGACGAGAGCCATAGATACTATGAGGCTCGAAAATGATAATCGTGAGATAGGCACACACACTGACGATCATCAGCGGCATAAACATGGAATAGCCACCCGTGAGTTCGGCTATCAGGAAGACACCCGTCAACGGGGCATGCATCACACCCGACATGACACCAGCCATACCCAACAGGGCGAAGTTCTTCTCTGGCACATAGACACCAATCTGGTTGATGTTCCAAAGTCGGGAGAACAGGAATCCCGTGAAACAGCCTATGAACAATGAGGGGGCAAACGTACCACCACAACCACCTCCGCCGTTAGTAGCCGAGGTAGCCACCACCTTCGTAAACAACACCAAAGCGATATAGGGCAGCAGCATAGCACCCTGACCAGCAAACAAGGAGTTATTCAGGATCCTATCCCAGTCGGCTTCCGTCTGTCCGTTCAGCAACAGGTTGATGCTGCTGTAGCCCTCACCGTAAAGAGCGGGGAATAGGAAGATAAGCAGACTCAACGTAATACCGCCAATAGCCAGTTTGATATGCGGATGGTCCTTGAACTTGGCGAATACATCCTCGCAGGCTCCCATCATGCGGATGAAATAAAGCGATACCAGACCACAAGAGATACCCAACAGCACACAGGCTGGGATGCGCTCTACAGACCATACACTGTCAAGATGGAAGGTAAACAACGCCGCATCGCCACTAAAGATATAAGTAAATACAGTAGCTGTTACGCACGATACCAGAATGGGTAGCAGGGCCGACATGGTCATATCGATCATCAGCACCTCAAGTGTAAACACCAGTCCTGCGATTGGCGCCTTAAAGATACCCGCTATAGCACCGGCTGCACCACAGCCCACCAACGTCATCAACATCTTACGGTCCAGATGGAACAACTGTCCGAGATTGGAGCCAATGGCCGATCCCGTCAGTACAATAGGCGCCTCAGCTCCTACTGATCCACCAAAGCCGATGGTAATGGCAGAGGCGATGACACTCGACCAGCAGTTATGCGACTTCAGTCTCGACTTATTGGATGAGATGGCATAGAGAATTCGGGTAATTCCATGCGAGATGTTATCCTTGACGATATATCGTACGAAGAGCGACGTCAGATAGATACCCACAACAGGATAAACCAGATAGAGCCAGTTGGCATGACTCTGTTCGAATGAGCTCGTGAGCAACAAGACTATCTGGTTGATGATCCAATGGAGGAAGAAGGCAGCCACAGCGGCAAAAAAGCCCACCAGCAAGGCGAGAATAATCATAAACGCCTTCTCGCTGATATGCTCCACTCGCCACTCATGCAGCCGCTTCAGCCACTCCGGTCTCCTATCCGTTACTGTCGTCTCCATTTTTTTATTTTTGGCACGGATTACACGGCTCTCTTTTAGAGATACGCTGCTTTTATGCGCAGCCAACCGTGTCTTTTTATTAAAAAGCCGTGTTAATCCGTGCCTAATTCTTATTTTCTTATAATCGTTACTTCGCCGTTTTCTTTCAGTTTGATGATGCTCGAGGGCGTGTGGGGCTTATGCTCCTGACGACGACTCCAGCATACATAGTCTACTGCCTCCAGAATACGGGGATCAATATCGCAATAGTTCTGGGCAGCAGGTTCTCCACTGATATTCGCTGATGTTGATACAATAGCCTTCTGAAAACAATAGCAGAGTTCCTTCGAGAAAGGCTCGTTGGTAATACGAATGCCTATACTACCATCCTCAGCTATCAGATTGGGAGCCAAGTTGATGGCACCATCCAGTATCAGAGTGGTAGGCTTCGCATCTTCAGCCTCTTTCAAACTGTCGATGAGTTGCCATGCCACATCGGGCACTTGTCTGAAATAGCGCTGCATACGGGCATCACTATCCACCAGACAGATCAATGCCTTCGAGTCGTCACGCTGTTTGATGTCATAAACTCGCTTTACAGCTTCTGCATTCGTGGCGTCACAACCTATGCCCCAAACGGTATCTGTGGGATAGAGGATCACCCCACCCTTCCGCATCGTCTCAACGGCCTGTTTAATATCTTCTTCTCTTGTCATTAGAATTCGCTCGTAAAGTGGAACTTAATATGTTTGAAGTCCTCTTGGGCCATCGATAGCACATAACCGGAATCTGCCAGGAACACATCACGTCCCTCCTTATCCTTCGCCATATACTGGTACTTGCGCTTCTTGAAGTTCTCCAACTCCTGAGGATCATCGCTCTCAATCCAGCATGCCTTGTAGAGATGTACAGGCTCCCAACGGCACTTCGCATTGTACTCGTTCTCCAGACGATACTGAATCACCTCAAACTGCAGCTGACCCACAGTTCCGATAATCTTACGATTATTAAACTGATTGACAAACAACTGGGCCACACCCTCGTCCATCAGCTGGTCGATACCCTTCTGAAGCTGTTTGGCCTTCATAGGATCGTCGTTTTCGATATACTTAAAGAGTTCTGGCGAGAATGAGGGCAGTCCTCGGAAATGCAACTGCTCACCCTCCGTCAGTGTATCGCCAATCTTAAAGATTCCATTATCTGGCAGACCTACGATATCTCCTGGCCAAGCCTCGTCGATGGTACTCTTGCGCTGAGCCATGAACTGCGTAGGACTACTGAAGCGCAGACTCTTCCCTTGTCGCACATGCAGATAGGGCTGGTTGCGCTGGAACTTACCTGAGCAAACCTTACAGAAGGCGATACATGAGCGATGGTTGGGATCGATATTAGCTGTGATCTTGAAGATAAAACCAGTAAACTTTGGTTCCTCAGGATTCACATCACGCTCCTCAGCCTTCGTAGGACGAGGACTGGGTGCAATCTCCACGAAACAGTTCAACAGCTCCTGCACACCAAAGTTGTTCAAGGCTGAGCCAAAGAACACAGGAGCCACCTCAGCCTCGCGATAAGTCTCCACCTCGAACTCAGGATATACTCCATCCACGAGTTCCAGATCCTCACGCAGTTTGGCCGCATTCTCCTCACCCACTCGCTTGTCGAGTTCCTCGCTATTGATGTCTACCTCCACCTTGTCCGTCACACGCTGTTTGTCTGGGGTGAAGAGGTCGAGTTTCTGTTCGTAGATATTATACACGCCCTTGAACTTGGCACCTTGGTTGATTGGCCATGACAGTGGGCGTACCTTGATTTCGAGTTCCTGCTCCAGTTCATCGAGCAGATCAAAGGGGTCACGACCCTCACGGTCCATCTTATTGATAAAGATAATCACAGGGGTCTTGCGCATACGACAAACAGTCATCAGCTTTCGTGTCTGTGTCTCAACACCTTTTGCACCATCCACCACGATAATGGCAGAGTCAACAGCTGTCAGGGTGCGGAAGGTATCCTCAGCAAAGTCCTGGTGACCTGGGGTATCCAGGATGTTCACCTTATATTCGATATCTGAACCCTCTGGGGTATAGTCGAACTCCATCACAGAGGTCGACACAGAGATACCACGCTGCTTCTCAATATCCATCCAGTCGGAAGTAGCGGTTTTCTTAATCTTATTGTTCTTAACGGCTCCTGCCACCTGTATCTGTCCACCAAACAGCAGGAACTTCTCCGTCAGTGTTGTCTTACCCGCATCCGGGTGCGAAATAATCGCAAATGTTCTTCTTCTTTCTATTTCTTGATTCATAATTTCTTTTTTTAGGCACGGATTACACGGCTTTATTCTAAAGACACTGCTTTCTTTTCGTCCATTTCTCCGTCCTTTGTCAATATCTTACGTTTTATTTTAACTGAATGACCAAAGTTAATCAATAATCCTAAACTCATTTTTGAAGCAGCCAAATAATTAATCAACTGCCACTCATGTTCGGGTCGTAAATCAACAACAGCCTTTAACTCAACAACAATTTTGTCTTCTACCACCATATCTGCGATATAGTGCCCAACCTTTTCGCCTTTATAGAATACATCCATCGTTTTCTGGCACTCGCATTTCAACCCCATCCCACATAATTCCTTATATAATGCATTTCCATACACAGCTTCTAAGAAACCAAAGCCTAACCCATCATGTACAAGATGAGCTGCATGTACTATCTTCTTTGATAATTCTTCGTATAACATAGCAGTGTCTTTAATTCATTAAAGCCGTGTAATCCGTGCCTAAATCAACTTTTTTACACACTGGGCAAGACTTTCTTCCCAGTAGGGGATTTCAAGGTTGTAAGTCTGCTTGATCTTTGTTTTGTCGAGCACGGAGTAGTGCGGACGATTAGCTGGTGTGGGATACTCTGCTGTGTGGAGCGGACGTACATGACAAGTAGTGATACCAGCAATGCGATGAATGGCCTTGGTAAAGTCATACCACGAGATGACACCCTCGTTGGAGAAGTGGTAGATACCAGGCACTACACCCTGATTGATGGCAGCAAAGATAGCCACAGCCAGATCACGGGCATAAGTCGGAGTACCAATCTGATCAAAGATCACACCCAGTTCAGGTTTCTCCTTACCCAGACGAATCATCGTCTTCACGAAATTATTGCCAAAGGTAGAGTACAACCACGCTGTACGGATAATCATCGTCCGTTTGCAACCCTTCTGCGCAGCCTGCTCACCCTCAAGTTTTGTAGAGCCATAGACACTGTTCGGACATGTAGGCTCATCCTCAGTATAAGGGGTGTGGTTCGTGCCGTCAAACACATAGTCTGTCGAGATCTGAATCATCCAACCGCCACGTTTCTCCACAGCAGCAGCCAGATAGCCAGGGGCTACCGTGTTCAGTTTCCTACAGAGTTCCTGATTATCTTCCGCCTTGTCAACTGCGGTATAGGCAGCACAATTCACGATACCATCTATCTCGTTATCCTCTACAAATTTCACGATGGCAGCCTCGTCGGTAATATCGAGCTCAGCCACATCTGTATTAAAATAGCTATGCTGGGGATTCTCCTTCTCCAGCAACTGCATCTCATTTCCCAATTGGCCGTTACAACCAGTTATCAGTATTCTCATACGCTTCTATTCTTAAGGCACGGATTACACGGCTCTCTTTGAGAAACGCTGCTTTATGATACGCAGCCAGCCGTGTCTTTTTATAAAAAGCCGTGTCATCCGTGCCTAATATTATTATTCAAACTTTAATCCTTCTTCTTTATCCTTTTTATAATAATCGCTCAGCATGCCGATGAAGGTGGTTATTTCCTTGACGGCATGGGCTGTATCAGGCGAGATATCCTTCTTCTGAAGTCGCAACAGCATCACACCGTAGAGTGAGTTGAAACAAGTCTCAATCTCGTTCTCCTCCTTATTGGCCCCACGATTGCGGAGTTCCACGATAAAGGGCAGCACCTTATAGTACTCCGTATTATAAAACGGGAACTTCGGAGATTGCAACAACTGGTTATGTAACTCGACGAGCATCTGCATCGTCACCTGATTAATCTGTAGATGGCCTTTCTCACGACAACCCTCCTGGTTCATCATACGGATGAGGTTACCAAACCAGTCGATCTCCTCTTCCTTCTGTTCGTCGTTATAGTCGAAACGCTCTACATACTCTCTCTTAATACGGGTCAGTGAACAATCAAAGGCTCGTATTGTATCCTCAATCTGCCACATATACAGCAGATACTCGGCAATGTTTTTCTTTCTTAATTCCTGTGCTACAAACACTTTCTTATCCTTTCTTTTTTACCTTCTTACCTTTTTACTTTTCAACCTTTTTAGAAGAATCTTACCAGATTCGTCGTTGTACCCAACAACATAATGACACTGCCCAGAATCACAGCCACGCCTATCACCTGATTGATAATCCTGATACCATTGGTATCGAACTTGGTACGGATCTTATCCACCAGCCATGTCAGTCCCCACCACCAGAGCAGAGCACCACCCACGATACTGGCAAAGCCTACCATCATTTCAAACGGATGATTCGGCAGCACAAAGGCAAACTGGGCGTACATAGCCAGGAAGAGGAAGATGATCAGCGGATTGGAGAAGGTCACAATAAAGGCCGTCCATGTGTTATACCAGAGGGTACCCTTCTGCTGACCAGACTGGTGCATATTCTTCGTTGGATCCGAGCGATAGGTGTAAAGACCGAAACAGAGCAGCATGATACTACCCACAATCTGAAGGTAGAAACGATTCTGGTCGTTGGTGATGAAGTCCATGACGAACGACATACCGAAACCTGCGATAGCTGCATAGATAATATCGCTTACTGCAGCACCGATACCTGTGGCCAGACCATACCAGCGGCCTTTATTCAGCGTACGTTGCACACAAAGTATACCAACGGGTCCCATAGGTGCACTGGCAATTACCCCGATCATCATCCCTTTGAAGATGAAATCTATTATGTTAATTGGTACAATAAACATCTTTTTCTTTTTTATCCTACTCTCAGACTCATAATCGTCAGATCATCATTAGGTTCTGCCCCGTTACGATGCTGCTGCACAGCCTCTCTCAGTGATTCTACCACCTCCTTGGCCTTTGCATGATTCATAGTCTTCAATATTTCCAATAATTTCTCTTCACCAAATTGATCCTGCATAGGATTCTCGGCCTCATTAAGTCCGTCGGTATAAACTACCAGCAGCCTACCTCTGATGTCATCCATCTGCTCGCCGCTAAATTCCAGATCGGGCCAGAGACCGATAGGGGCATTAGGCAGCATCTCAAGGAAAGATCCGCCTTGCTCATCACCAATGAATGGCGGATTATGGCCTGCATTACAATAGCTCATTGAGCCATCCTTAAGATTGATGAGTCCTATGAACATAGTCACAAACATACCCTGATCGTTACCCTCCGAGAGTGCACTGTTCATTCTCGTGGCAATCTCTGCTGGCATCATGTGCTGAGTTGCCAGGGTACGGAACAGTCGCGTAGCCTGTGCCATAAACAGCGAGGCAGGTACACCCTTTCCACTCACATCGCCCAGACAGAAATAGAGATCGTCGCCCAACAACAGATAGCCATACAGGTCGCCACCCACCGCCTTGGCAGGCTCCATCAACGCATGAATATCCAGACCTTCACGAACGGGGAAGATATTGGGCACCATCGACATCTGAATGTCACGGGCAATTCTCAGTTCACTCTCTATACGCTCCCTATGGGCTGTAGCCTCCTCCAGCTGGTCGTAGGCCTGTTTCAACTGTTCGTGGGCAGCTGCCAGTCTATGGGTCGACTTGCGCTTAAAGAGGGTATAAACCACGAAGAATACAAAGACCACTACCAAGAGGATGGCCGTCCACCAGAATCTCAGTTTCGACATCTCGGCCTGCTGGCGGGCTATCTCAGTCTCCTTACCCTGCGTGTCATAGATGGTAGCCAACTCGGCAGTGGCACTGTTCTTCTGTCCCACAATCGCGTCGTCGAGTACACCAAGAATCCGCTGGGCCGACACTCTGGCAGAATCGGCACGCCCCGATTTGGCATTAGAGTGATACTTGGGCAACAGATACAACTGTATATTGTCGAGTGTCGAAGCAGTCATGCCCATATTATGGAACACCTGATCCAGATACTTATAGTTATCCGCAGCCTCCTGATAACGCTGGGCAGCCATCAGGTAGTCGTTGGCATTCACATGTCCGTTAGGTGTCTTCGAGTAGTCTGTCTCCAGATACGCCTGATACGAGGTAGCAGCATCTTCTTCACGCTTCAATCCCTGCAGAGCCACAGCCCTCATAATCTCTATCTTTCCCTGATACTCGTCGAAATAAGCATAGAGGGCATCAGGATACTCACGATACTTGTCGAGCAGCATCTCCGTACGATCTATCCAGTAGATAGCCTCTCCGTATCTTCGGGTGTTGATATAGGCCATACTGGTGTTCACCGTTCCGATGATGGCTTCCTGCAGTCCACGACTCGTAGAGTCAGTATTCCATCTGTTGGCATAGTGCTCACGGGCTTCCACGAAACTCTCGTTTGCCTCGGCATCACGCCCCAGGTTCAACTGACAACAGCCTATATTGTTCAGCATGATGGCATAGTCGATGTCAGAACCTATGCCCGTCTCTCTCATCTTCTTCACTGCAGGAATGGTGATACGCAGAGCCCCCTCGAAGTCGCCCTTCACCAGCAATAGTTCCGAGAGTCTTCTCGCTACTTTATTATAGGTCATCTGGTCGGCTTCGCTCTTAACCGGGCACTCCAAGGCCTTTCTAAAATAAACCTCAGCCTGACTAGATTGTTTCTGATGATAATAGGCCACGCCACGCCAGCGGTTGGCATCCAGCGCTGAGAGATCGCCCTCAAACTCAAAACTGTCAGTCAGAGCCAGCATCTTTTCGTATTTCATGGCTGCGCCAAGGTCAAAGAGAACGCTGTCGGCATGACCGGCTTTAAGGCTATGCCCTTTCCTGAGGCCACACGACACGATCATAAGGACGAGTACGAAACCCGTCAATGCCTTGTGTAACCACGATAATCCTTGCATAAACCTATTTTATTTTCCTTTTATGCTGCAAAGTTACAAATAAAATCTGAAATACAAGGCAAATCATCAGATTTTACGAAAAGAAATGGTTAATTTCCGTAAAAATCCGACTTAGAAGCAAGTTTTTCATTACCTTTGTAGCTCGAAAGTTAATAGATCAATCAAATATTAATAAAACTACAATAACAATGAACGAGCAAAATGCAACTATGAAGCCATACGTAATTGGCTTGGACTTAGGAGGTACGAACTCAGTATTCGGAATCGTTGATGCCCGTGGCGACATCAAGGCCACAACCGCCATCAAGACGGGTGGTTATGATAAGGTTGAAGATTATGTAGACGCTTGTGTAGAAGCTCTGCAGGTCATCATCGAGCAGGTAGGTGGCATCGATACCATCAAGGCAATGGGTATCGGAGCTCCCAATGGCAACTATTATAGTGGCACCATCGAGTTTGCCCCCAATCTTCCCTGGGCTCACGATGGTATTGTACCCCTGGCAAAACTGTTCAGCGAGCGCCTGAACAACATCCCCGTAGCCCTCACTAACGATGCTAATGCAGCTGCTATCGGTGAGATGGTTTATGGCGTGGCTCGTGGCATGAAGAACTTCATCGTCATCACCCTTGGTACAGGCGTTGGCTCTGGTATCGTGGTGAATGGTCAGCTGCTCTACGGACACGACGGATTTGCAGGCGAGCTGGGTCACGTTACGATGGTTCGTGGCGAGGAAGGCCGTCTTTGCGGATGTGGTCGTACAGGCTGTCTGGAGTGCTATTGCTCAGCCACAGGTGTAGCCCGCACGGCTCGCGAGCTGCTTGCCAAGACTGATCGTCCCTCTCTGCTTCGTGAGATGGATCCCGAGAAGATCACATCGCTCGACGTATCCATTGCAGCTGGCAAGGGCGACGAACTCGCCAAGGAGATCTACGAGTTCACTGGCAAGATGTTGGGTGAGGCATGTGCCGACTTCGCAGCCTTCTCTTCTCCTGAGGCATTCATCTTCTTCGGAGGTATGGTTAAGGCAGGCGAGTTGATCATGAAACCCATCCGTGAGGCTTACAACAATCATGTACTGAAGATTTTCAAGAACAAGGCCCAGTTCCTCGTGAGTGGTCTCGACGGAGCCAGCGCAGCTGTTCTCGGAGCTTCTGCCATCGGCTGGGAGATTCAGTAATCTCTAACCCCTAACATCTAACCCCCAACCACTAAACTGATGTCCGATATTCTAGAAACAATCGTAGCACATAAGAGGAAAGAGGTGGAGCTCTTCAAGCAGGAGCTCCCCCAATCCTCTCTTGAAAGCAGAGTTGAGATTATCCTGAGTGCCCGTTCCACATCCATGGCCGAGAGTCTTCGCAACTCTGATACAGGTATTATTGCCGAATTCAAGCGCAAGTCGCCCTCCAAGGGATGGTTTAACAAGGAAGCCGACGTGAGGACCATCACCCGGGCCTATCAGGAAAATGGTGCCACAGCCCTGAGCATCCTCACTGATGTCAACTTCTTCGGAGGCAGCAATTTCGATCTCCGCGATGCCAATCTGGCCAAGGTAAGGCTTCCCAAGCTTTACAAGAACTTCATCATCGACGAATACCAGCTCTATCAGGCCCGTCTGTACAAGGCCAATGCCGTATTGCTGATTGCCGCCTGTCTCTCCAAGGACGAGTGTCGCCAGCTGATGACCAAGGCCCACGATCTGGGCATGGAGGTACTGTTGGAGATGCACTCCGAGGCTGAGACAGAGTATGCTGAGTTGGAACCCGACATGTGTGGTATCAACAATCGCAATCTGGGCACTTTCGTAACCGATGTCAACAACTCCGTTAATCTGGCCGCCCGCCTGCCTGAGGACGCTGTCAAGGTGAGCGAGAGTGGCATTTCCGATCCTGAGACAGTTAAGATGCTGCGAGGCTTAGGCTACAAGGGATTCCTCATGGGCGAGCATTTCATGAGTACCCCCGATCCGGGTGCTGCTCTGGCGCAGTTCATTGCCCGACTCCAGTAGCATCTCCCCAAGATAACGTTTACGTTAGTTTTTTCTTGATTTAGTTCGTAGTTTCGCAAATATTACGTATCTTTGCACAGCAAACTACGAACTAAATATTTTATATCATTATATGAAGAGATTATTTCAACTACTGACGCTCTGTCTGCTTCTCCCCATGACTTCAGCTGCACAAGGCTGGAACGAGGCTGAGTACAAGCAGATTGAACAGAGCATCCGCGTACCAAAGTTCGCTGACAAGGATTACCTGATTACCAAGTACGGGGCTAAGCCTGCCAACACAGCTGCCCAGAACCAGAAAGCCATTCAGAAGGCCATCGACCTCTGCTCCAAGAAAGGTGGCGGACGTGTGGTGATTCCCGCTGGCGAGAAGTTCCTCACTGGCGCCATCACCCTGAAGGATGGTGTCTGCCTGCATGTGGAAGAGGGAGCCGTGCTCGAGTTTGCTTTCGAGCCTGAGCTCTACCCCATCGTCGAGACATCCTGGGAGGGACTGGAGTGCTTCAACCTCTCACCCTGTGTCTATGCTTTCAAGGCCAAGGATATTGCCATCACAGGCAAGGGTACCATCGACGGTGGTGGTTCTAATGAGACGTGGTGGCCCTGGAATGGTAATCCCCGTTTCGGATGGAAACAGGGCATCATCAGCCAGCGTCTGGGCTCGCGTGCCCGACTGCTGCAGAACGGTGAGGACGGCATCCCCATGTATAATGAAAAAGGTGAGCGCTCGCCCGAGCGCATATTTGGTCATGAAGACGGTCTTCGCCCCCAACTCGTCAGCTTCAACAAGTGCGAAGGTATCCTGCTGGAGGATGTGACGCTGTTGCGTTCACCGTTCTGGGTGATCCATCCCCTCCACTCCACCGATATCACCGTTCGCCGTGTAAAAATGATCAACGACGGACCTAATGGCGACGGATGCGACCCCGAGTGCTGCGATCGCGTACTCATCGAGGACTGTTTCTTCAATACGGGCGACGACTGTATCGCCATCAAGAGCGGACGCAATCGCGACGGACGTGAGCGCAACATGCCTTCTAAGAACATCATCATCCGCAATTGCGAGATGAAGAACGGACATGGTGGTGTGGTGGTTGGTTCTGAGATCTCTGGCGGTTGTCAGAATGTGTATGCCCACGACTGTGTGATGGACTCTCCCGAGCTGGAGCGCGTACTGCGTATCAAGACCAACTCCTGTCGTGGTGGCATCATCGAGAATATCAACATGCGCAACATCAAGGTAGGCGTCTGCAAGGAGTCTGTCCTGAAGATCAATCTCGACTACGAGCACAATGAGATTTGCTGTCGTGGCAACTACCCCACCGTTCGTAATATCTATATGGAGAATGTCACCAGCGAGAAGTCACAGTATGGTGTGCAGATCATCGGCCTCGAGGAGGACACCTACGTTTACGATGTGCTGGTGCGCAACTGCCACTTCAATGGTGTGAAGGATGGCAACTTCTCAAGTGGCAAGACCCGCAACATCCAGTTCGACCGCCTCTTCATCAATGGCTCGCTCTCGCTCCAGAAGGCGCCTTACGAGCACTATTCCCAGTGGCTCACCTATTCCGAGATGAAGCGCACACCCAAGTCTTACATGCTCGATTTCTCGAGAGCCCCCAAGTGGAGCTACGTCATGGGTATCGAACTCGAGTCCATGCTCGACACCTATTTAAAATATGGTGGCGAGGACATCCGCCAGTACTGTCAGGAGTATACCGATACGATGATCAACCAGAAGGGCGAGATCCGTACCTACGATATCAAGGACTACAACCTCGACCAGATCCGTACCGGTCATTTCGTGGCCCGCATGTATCAGCTCTATCCTGAGAAGAAGAACCTGCTGGCCATCCAGACGCTCATGAAGCAGCTGAAGGACCAGCCCCGTACCGATCAGGACCGTGTGTTCTGGCACAAGGCCATCTACAGCTATCAGGTATGGCTCGATGGAATCTTCATGGGACTGCCCTTCTACACGATGACCGCCCGCGACCTGCTCAAGGCCAAGGATGCCAAGAAGATTTATGATGATGCCGTCGACCAGATCAGCGTCACCTATCAGCGCACCTTCGACCCCAAGACGGGTCTGAACCGCCATGCCTGGGACGAGACCAAGGAGATGTTCTGGGCCGATAAGGAGACTGGTCAGACACAGCATTGCTGGGGTCGCGCCCTGGGTTGGTACTCCATGGCGCTCATCGAGTTGCTCGATGCCCTGCCCGAGGACTATGCCCGTCGTCAGGAAGTCATCGACCTGCTGCAGAAGGATCTCGATGCCATCATCAAGTGGCAGGATAAGGAGAGCGGCGTGTGGTATCAGGTCATGGACGAGCCTGGTCGCGAGGGCAACTACCTCGAGTCCACCTGTTCCTCCATGTTTGCCTATGTGCTGCTCAAGGCCTATAACAAGGGCTACCTTGGCACTCAGTATCGCGATGCAGGCATCAAGGCCTATCAGGGCATCATCAAGAACTTCATCCGCGTGAATGAAGACGAGACCATCTCGCTCACCCGCTGTTGCGAGGTGGCAGGCTTAGGCCCGGGTGTCAGTGCCAAGGTGCTGAAGGCGGCGCCCAATGTCAAGGAGAACAAACGGCGCGACGGATCGTTCGAGTATTACATCTCCGAACCCATCCGCGACAACGATGCCAAGGGCGTAGGGCCGTTCATCTGGGCCTCGCTCGAAATGGAGAAACTTGGATATACAGTTAACAACGTGACGGCCTCTATCGACCGTCACGCTGTTGTTAAACGCAACCACCCCATCCTCGCTGCCCGTACGATGGCTGAGGTGGCCGATGCCTCGCTCACCTCGTTCTCCGTGGGCAATGGCCACTTTGCTGCCACTGTCGATGTAACGGGTCTGCAGAGCTACCCTTTTGAGTACGGGGCAGGTGTGCCCCTGAACGCCATGTCCGACTGGGGCTGGCATAAGTTCCAAAACACCAGTCGCCTCCAGCCCTCCGAGAGCGAGAAGTCATTCGATTTCGGCCATGGGCACCCTGAGGTTTATGCAGTAGAGTTTAAGAAGCCCGAGGATGGTCGCCACAAGGAGGCTACAGAGTATTTCCGTGTCAATCCCCATCGTCTTAACCTCGGTACCATCGGCCTCGATCTCAAGGATGCCGCAGGCCGTCAGATTCCCCTCAGCGCCCTCACCGACATCCGTCAGGAACAGAAAATCTTCGATGGCGAGATAGAGTCCACCTTCAAGGCCGATGGCCAGCTGGTAGAAGTCACCACAGGCGTTCACCCCGCTAAGGATGCCCTCTACGCCCGCATCAAGTCCCCGTTGCTGAAGGACCAGCGCGCTGTCGTCTCCCTGCGCTTCTCCTACCCCACAGGCCGTCATGCCGACGATGCCAACGACTGGACCAAGCCCTCGCTCCACACCTCGAAGCTCATCGCCTCTGACTCCCATTCCGCCCTCATCGAGCGCACTCTCGACTCCACCCGCTACTACGTCCTCCTCCAATGGGAAGGCCCCGCCACCCTTCAGGAGTGCGCCCCCCATCACTTCGAGCTCTCCACTACAGCCGAAATTATTACTATCGCCGCAGAGTATTCTCTCACCTCTCACCTCTCAAAGGCTACGGGTAGGCGCGTCAGCGGGAATCCTCTCACCTCTGAATATGAGTACGACCAATACCACAAGCAAACCCAACGCCATTGGAACTACTGGTGGATCGACGGCCCCATCGTCGACTTCTCCCAATGTACCGATCCTCGCGCCAAGGAGTTAGAGCGTCGCGTGGTACTCTCACAATACCTCACCCGTATCAACTGCGCCAACGCCATGCCCCCTCAGGAGTCGGGCCTTACCTATAACACCTGGTTCGGGCGCCCCCATCTCGAGATGACGTGGTGGCATGCCGTCGACTTTGCCCTGTGGAATCAGCCCGAAGTCGTGGCTCAGATGCTCAAGTGGTATAACCAGGTGGCCTATCCCGTAGCCCGTCAGATAGCCCAGCGCCAAGGCTTCAAGGGCGTGCGCTGGATGAAGATGACCGATCCCTGGGCTGGTGAGGCACCCTCTAACACGGGTTCCTTCCTCATCTGGCAACAGCCCCATTACATCTACCTCGCTGAGGAGATGTATCGTGCCCGTCCCTCTGCCGAAACCCTCAAGGAATATGGCGAGCAGGTGGAAGCCACTGCCGAGTTCATGGCCGATTTCGTCACCTTCGATCCAGCCACAGGCCGCTATCAACTGCGTGGCGCCACAGCCATGCAGGAGAGCATCACCAAGGATATAGCCTTCAATCAGCCCTTCGAACTCGCGTATTGGCAATATGGTCTGGCTGTCGCCCAGAAGTGGCGCTTGCGCCAGGGCAAGCCCCGCATTGCCCTTTGGGATGACATCATCCGTCGTCTCTCGCCCCTCCCCGAGTCAGCAGGCATCTACACCGCCGGCTCCCCCATCGGCAAAACCACAGGCCTAGAAAGTTTCGATCCTTTCGATGCCACTGGCAAGCCTGCCCAGAGCTTCGCCGACAAGTCTCGTAACGATCATCCTGCGGTATTAGGCGCTTGCGGACTGTTACCCCTTCAAACCACCTTATTATATAATAAGTCTAAGATGCAGGCCACGCTCCAGTGGGTGATGCAGCATTGGAATTGGGCCACCACTTGGGGCTGGGACTATGGCATGATTGCCATGGCAGCCGCCCGTCTCGGCGATCCTGAGACCGCCCTCAACGCCCTGCTCATCGATACGCAGAAGAATACCTATCTCATCAACGGCCATAATTTCCAGACCCCCGATCGTCTGCGCATCTATCTGCCAGGCAACGGCGCCCTGCTCACCGCCATCGCCATGATGTGTGCTGGCTGGGATGGCTGTACCGAGCCCCTCAACCCCGGCTTTCCCCACGATGGCAGGTGGAATGTTCGCTGGGAGGGTCTCCAGCGTATGCAATAACAACACAGAGTAATGCCCTCGTCCATACGGCGGGGGCATCATTTTTCTGTTTCTCAGTGTTTCATCACAGCCTATTTCAGGAGTAAAAACATTGTGATTCAAAAACCATATAACATTCTGATTTACAATCATATAGCACCGCTTAAAACACGCAACTAACATTTTCTATTCACCCTGAAACAAATTGAAACAACAAAAACTTGCTTTGAATGATTTTTCGATGTAATTTTGCACTCGGATAAACAAAATCACATTCATTATGCAAGGTATGATTAGAAAGTTTTTCTCTCCGCTTTTGGAGCCCATAGAGATCGATAACCTCCTGTTAGGTCTCAACATTCTTGCATCACTTGTGGCCGTTGCCTCAGCAGCACTTTACAAGGACATTGTGGTAAAAATTATAGTTGCTATAATACCATTTATAATTTCAGCCATAACATATTGCATCATCAAAATCTTCAGAAATGTATGATAGAAGAATCCCCGCCGTGAGGCGGGGTTCTTCACTTTTAGTGGATCAGAGGGACGGTTTTCTGATCTGCTTGCTGGATCAGAGACCCGTCCCATGATCCAACCGCCTACGTCTGCAGAAAGCTTATCTTTCTCCGATTCTCTTTCGGTCTTACTGCAAAGTGAATCCAATATCGCCCCTGCTTGTTCCGCTGTAAATATTGCAAAAATGAATCTTTTCATGTTCTCTACTATTTTATTATTATTGCTTGAATCTGACATATACCTCTCCAGTTCTTTGTAGAATTCAGGAATCCGCCATAACCATCATAGCCGTCGTATGTTGAACCAGGAATCACATGATAGACAGAACCATCGGAAAGAAAACATGTGGAAAATTGCGAACTAGGAGCAAAGGGGAATACTACATATAATGACTCGTTTGAACTCACCCATTCCCCTTGAACAACATTCAAGGACATATGGTTGCTTAAGATGTATTCATGTAGCCATGATGGTAGTTCCTTCATTTTAACAGGCTGCCATGGGACTGTTATCTGGAAGAAGCAAAGAGAGTCGGAATATGATGAGGTTTCTTTTAGCAAATACTTAGTACCATTATTTAATTCCACAATCTCACCATCATATTCCTCCTGAGAATCATCACCACTACAGCCTGCCAGCATAGTAGTCAGCAGAAATATGGGGAATATTGCTAAGAACCTTTTCATCATCATTCTATGTTTATGATTCGCTTGCAAAGATAGTGAAAACCGAGCGAAATGCAAAATAAATCACGATTTATTTTCATTTCCGAGGAGCATCCTATTTTCGAGCTTTGCTCAAATTTAAATCATTTCGAAGATATTTGCAAATAATCCAGCTAAATTCTTGCCTATGTAGCAAATTAATAGTACCTTTGCAACGCTAAAGTGCATAGTTTGATGGGGGTACCCATCAATTTTACGTTTTCGTGTAGCGCAGTGATGCGCATGTTTTTTATAACTAAATTAAGAATATGTTATTTGTACGGGGCCCTCAGCGATGAGCGCCTCGTTTTTTTCTTTATTCCTCCTTTGGTTCTTTGTAAGGCTCTGCTGCCATAGAATCGCTCATGGGGAATACCTCTATGATTTTGCCATCGGGAGTCCTTATTTCCTTATTGCGCAAGATACTGGTGTATTGCTCTATGATGTGGCGCCAGTCGTTGAGTTTCATGCCTGGATACTTCTCTCCAAAACGTTCTATCAACACTTTCTGTATCTGCATGTCGCTTGTGTTGCGATCCATCCGCAATATCTCAGATACATGATTGCGTACCTCGTAATCATCATCAATACTCGTCAGCACCTTGTCCTCGTAGTTATCTTCATCGTCAGCCCATTTATTGCACTGCTCCATCACTACCTGCAAAGCCTGTTCCTGACCCTCAGGTGGATACTTATACTTCTTCAGCAGGCGCTTGACCAAAACACGCATCTTGGCTCTTGCTGATTCCTTCTTATTCCAGTCGATAGTACGATTCTTACGCAGCTGCTCTGTGAGTTCCTTGGTGAGCATCACAAACTGCTCGTTAGTATAAGCCTCCTTGATGCCTGCTGGCGAAGAGAGTGCATCATAGAATGCTTTCTCCTCTATAGTGAGTCCCAGCTCATTGCCTTCCTCCTCAGTCTTCTTAATCTCAGCAGCCATCTTCAGCAGCTCTTCAATCACCTCTTCATTGGTGAGCATACCCTTCAGATAGTTGGATAGCGACATATTCAGCATATCGCTGAATTTCTGGCTCTGAACCACGTTAGTGCGCTCGTACTTATGAATACGTTCCTTCAGCAGTTTCTCCAGCAACTGAACAGCCAGGTTCTTCTCCTTCATCTTCTTCAGCTCTGCCAGGAATCCTTCATCAAACAGCGAGAAATCGCGCTGACCTTCGAAGAGATTAATCACACCTGTGCTCTGAATACTCTGCTCTATCAATCGGGCTATACGATCATTAATCTCCTGCTTCGATACTTTGCCATGCTGAGAGAATCGTGATAACAATACCCTCACTGCATCCATAAAGGCTACTTCCTGCTTCTCACGCAGTGATATCAGCGAACGGCACAGTGTCAACGCATTGTGCAATAACTGACTTTCCTTGATATAATCCTTGAGTCTATCCTGCTTATCAGGAGCCAAGAGGAAGTTCACACCACCCTTGATAATCTTGGCGCGATCAGGATCAGAACCCTCATAGAATCCTTCATAATCGAACCCATGCATCAAGTCGCGACATATCTCCAATTTTTCTTGGAATTTTACCTTGGCTGTCTTGTTGATGTCAGGATCGCCAAACTGCTTCTTATCACGATTGGTATAGTCCTGCATGGCCTGTTTCAAGGCTTGGGCGATACCTACATAATCCACTATCAATCCACCTTCCTTCTCTGGGAACACACGATTCACGCGAGCGATGGCCTGCATCAGGTTGTGGCCCTTCATAGGCTTGTAAACATACATCGTAGCGAGGCTTGGTACATCGAAACCTGTCAACCACATATCCACCACAATGGCTATCTTCATGGGCGAATTATCCTCCTTAAACAAGGCTGCATATTCCTTATTCTTTCGAGGCTGTATCACATCAGCCCATTCCTCTTTATCCGTATTGGCTGCACTAGCAACTACATGCACTTTCTCTTCCCATTCAGGTCGCATCTGGAGAATCTTGCGATATATCTTCACTGCAGCATCCTTGTTATAGGCCACAATCATGGCCTTACCAGTCAATTCATGCATGCGGTTCTGCTCGTAATGACTTACGATATCCTCACACAGACTGGCGATGGTATCAGGATGGCAGAGTATCTCGCGAAGCCCACTATTATCCTGTCGTGCCTTGTTGATCTGCTCTTCTGTAGCACCTTCTTCTGCCAACTGATCAAACTCATCATCGAGTTTCTTCAAGGCCTCTTCGTTCAGGTTCAGATTAATCACACGACTCTCATAATACACTGGTCTTGTAGCACCATCGGCCACAGCCTGAGTCATATCATACACATCGATATAATCGCCAAAAACCTCCTTGGTGTCTCTGTCGCGCTCTGAGATAGGTGTACCTGTGAATCCAATAAACGAGGCATTAGGCAAAGCTTCGCGCATCAGCTGGGCGTAGCCCTTCTTCATCTTCTCGGCCTTAGCATCCCAGTGTTCCTCGCCATATTGCGAGCGATGGGCCTCGTCAGTTATCACGATGATGTTTTCTCTGTCAGATAGCAAGCCTGTGCCTTCTTCAAACTTCTGGATGGTGGTAAAGATGATGCCACCTGTCTTCAGGTCTTTCAGCTTGCGAACCAAGTCCTCACGCCCACCAGTCTTAGTGAGTTTGCCTTTTTCGTTCAGGTCGAAACCTACGCGTTGGGGCTCTTGGCGCAGGAACTTCTGACAACCAGCAAACTGCTCATAAAGCTGCTGATCCAGATCGTTTCTATCAGTTACTACCACGATGGTACATTGCGGATAATCCTGTATCAGACGATGCACATAGAACACCATCGAGAGGCTCTTACCTGAGCCCTGCGTATGCCAGAACACACCTATCTTACCATCGCCACCAATGGCTTTGGCCGTGTGCATCATGGCCTTGTTCACTGCAAAGTATTGATGATAGGCTGCCATAATCTTAGCCAGGTGACCATCCTTATGATCGAAACACTCAAAGTTGTGCAGAATGTCTATCAGTCGCTCTTTCTCAAAGATGCCACGGAAGAACGTTTCATAGTCTGCAATCTCCTGCGAATCCACTTTACCATCCACACTCTTCCATTCCATAAAGCGATTGGCTTTGGCTGTAATGGTTCCTGCCTTCGAGGTTAGCATATCGCTAATCACACTAAAGGCATTAAACACAAATAGCGAGGGGCACTTCTGCTGATATTGCTTGATTTGCAGATAGGCATCTTCTTCATCTGTCTCATCGCGTGAGGGCGATTTCAATTCTATGACCACCAATGGCAGTCCATTCACGAATACCACCATGTCGCAACGAATCTTGTCGCGCTCTATTACTGTCCACTGATTGCAAACCTTGAAGTCGTTCTTCAAGGGTTCTTCAAAGTCTATGAGTTTCACCAGTTCTGTGCGAGATCTACCATCTTCAGCATATTTCACTTCTACCCCACTCTGCAGATAGTCCATCAGCTGCTCATTACGCTGTTCAAGCGTACCCTCATTAACGTTGGTGATCAGTCGTAATGCATCTTCCAGCACAGTGTTGCTCACCATGGGGTTCAGTCGTCGCAGACCTTTCCGCAGAGCCGCGGCATCATACGGCTCGCGATAGTCGCGCTCCACATCATACCCGCACTCATACTGATAGCCCATCTCCTTAAAGAGTGCTATCAGCGCCTGCTCGTAGCTGTTTTCGTCAAACTGGTTAATACTCATAGGCAAAAAGTTATTCTTCCTGTTCGTAATAGTAAGAGTAATCAATACCCTTCATAAAGATTTCGCGATCGTCAATCTTGTCAGTCATTGCCTGTTTCAGCAGTTCTCGGATTCGTGTACTATCCATGTGGCTCGCTATCATGGCATCCAGATAGTCTTTCTTGTCTATCTTACTCCAATCCACACATATCTTCAGTTGCTTCTTAAAAATCAAGTCAAGCCAGATACGAGTAGAACGTCCATTCCCTTCCATAAAGGGATGAGCCACATTCATCTCCACATACTTATCTACTATCTCATCGAAAGTCGTCTCTGGCATCTGTTCGATGGTTTTCAGATTATCATGCAGATATTCTGCCAGACAGAACAACGTATTACCCTTAGAAATTGTCTTCGTGCGTATCTTACCAGCAAAGTCATAAAGACCACCAAAGAGGTAGGCATGAATCTGCTGCAGAGCCTTTACTTTACCCACATCCTTATCTGCCACGAGATTGCTTTCCCATAGTGTATAAGCCTTTTTACGGCTTTGCCCATCTATAGTATTATCGCTATACGTAAACCAGTCGAGGAAGTCCATAGCACGCTGATTATTAGTGTATTTCGCCAATAACCTGATGCCTTCTGCATCTAATACGTCTGTATCATATCGCTTGCCATCTGCAGCACGCAATTTCAGTTGGTTAGTGGCACTAACCAACTCATTTCCTTCTTTACGTAGTTTGGTCTTGAGATACTTCCAATAGTTGCGATTCTTCTTATAGTCCGACTGGTCATTGATGGCTCCTACTACATCCTGCACAGAGAACCACCACTTGGAATTCTCCTCATCCCAAATGGCTCTGACCTCATGGTCTTTATAGAAGCGGAAAGATATCTTGCTCATTATTAATGCAAAGTTAGGAAATTATTCTGTATTTACCAATATTTACGTCAGATTTTTATTATTTTTGTTTATCGATTGCCTGTTTGATGATCTCCATAACAGCATCAAGCTTTTCTAAAGAATCAAACCTTATTTCTACATCACCATTGCCCCAACGTCCAAGATCAGTAACATCCTTACAGATACCTTCAGGGTCATACACCTCATCAAAATCCAGATTAATTGCAAGGCGTAATCCTGATCTTTGAGGCACGACATCAACAAAGTTCGTTTTCAGCTTGTGAGCAATATAGAGCTTTTTATACTCAACTTTTGCCTTAGGCTCCACCTCCATAATAGTGTCATGAAGTTTTAAATAAAGCATCTTGGCAAACATATCCATATTATAATGATCTATATCGTATGTCTGCTTTACAGGTTCATCCTGTGGGGCGTATCTTTCAATCGTTTCTTTATCTAATTTAGGAGCCTTCCATGCTTCACAAGCACATTCAGAAAGTAATTCAGTACGAGCCAATATCGTCTGTTCATTCCAGGTACTTTGCTGAACTACAAACTTATTCAGCGTATGCATTGCGCTCTCTTTATAGACCTCCAGCTTCTCCGCAAATGGTTTATCACCCATTTCGGAATTATATCTAGTGAGGGTCAGATTTCCCAAAGAATGAATATACTTTGCCTGTATCTCTGCATAATTCTCGCCCAAAGCATGTTTCCACTCATCCCTCATATCCTTATTCTGAGGAAGAATATGCTCTATGGTGTATCCGCTATAAGATATCGGTTCTTTATTTCCTTCATTCTCAAGCTTCACAAAGACGTATTTACTGATTCTCAGAGAATACATATTCCTGCTAAACAAAGCTGTCTTGAACGTTTCGTCATTCGGGAATTGCTTATAGGAATCCAAGAAATAGAATGTTGCCTTAATTGAATTCAGATAATCATCCTTCTGAATATTATTTTTCATCGTGGCAAATGTCTTCTGCATGGAGTTCGTTGGAATATCACAGATAGCACGCCTTACCACATACGCTATTGTCAATTTCAATATCTCAATAAACACGTCAAGCGTTATCTCTTCCTTGAAATAGTCCATATAGACCTTTATTAAGAAAGGATATGCGACCTCCATTCTAAGACTTCTTATTTCTTCAAAGATTGGCTCAAGTGCTGTCTGCGATTCTGGAAGTATCTTTTTATCCGATGTTATGTTCGTATATAGGTCGCCATATGTCATGACATCCTCGGCCAACTGTTCAATGGTGCTAAACTCGGAATTACCTGCATATTCCTTAAACACATCGTAGATGTACGCGAAGTTGACATAAGAGCCCTTCTTCATGACTAAATAATCCCTGAAGAATCTATCCATACGTTCAGGAACATCAGGATTCTTGAAATAATCTTCAAAGGGCTTCCAGTAGTTATTATAGATCTTTATTTGCTCTTCGTTATCCAATCCCATCAGGATGAAGTTTCGGATAAGGTCAGATTTCGACAAGTCCATACCAGTTGAATTCAGACTCTCGAAAATCAATTGAGGTTCATCACCTTGTTCTTTATCCAGGATGATACCTACGATGTCAAGTTTTGAAATAGATTCATAGATTTGTTCCGGTGATAATACTCCTTCAGCAACTTTTCTTCTGAAATAGAGATAGTTGGTGTATATCTGTGAGTCTTCATTCTCGCTTATCTTCATTCCATCCACCAACTTTATCATTATCTCTTTGTCAGTATCTGTCAGAAGCATCTTATAAGCGTCTTCACCTTTGCGCTTTGGATTCTTCAGCACCATGTCTGTAATGTTGTCTTCAAAATCCTCCTCAGGCATTATTTCTTTCAAATAATCTCTCAGAGCAATCATCAAAATAGAAAGAGTTGTCATACGTTGCTGCCCATCAATGATGAGTTGTTTCTGTACTCCCATCAATGCTTTTTTCTCAGCAATGCTTACGATAGAGCCTACGAAATGGTGTTTTTTGTGACCTTTCTCCATCTTGACAATGTCATTCCACAGACGGGCACAATGAACTTCCGCCTGCCAACTATACTTTCTCTGATAAACAGGGATGATATACTGGCACTGGCCATTCAACAGGTTATAGATGCTTCCTTTTTCAATATCCATAACATTTATTGGGGTTTCAAATTATTATTCATTTCAACTTCTCAATTATTTTTTCAGCTAAACTCTTCAATTGTTTAGACTTCTTTTCAAGAGACGATTTAGTGGGATTATAATTATCTGACACTTGCTTCTTAAAGGCATCCAAATCCCACTCGCTATATTGCTTTTTCTTCTTCAAAAACACAATTATCTGTGACAAGATAGGTTGAGCATCATCAAGTTCGAAGTCAGATGGTTCCACACCATACTTACCTTTATAATATGCTTGAAATTGAGTTTTTACATATTCTTTCCCCAAAGTATCTTCTATAGTTCCTTCATTTACGATAGCGCCTTCTATATCCCTAATAGTAAAAACATTCTTATCATTATACACACCTCCGATTTTTAGAATTTTCTCTTTATATTTCTGCCCATCTTTGTCATCATCAACAATTACAAGTACAGAAATATTATCAAAGTTCATTTTTGATGCTAATGTATCGATATTAGCACCATGCCCATTTGTTATACCTATATCTTTATGCCCAAGAAGAGCAAGCACTTTCTGAAAAATGACTTTGTCAGATGCCCCCTCAACCAAAACACTATGGGGATTCAACAGGTCCTGATATACATTTATCCCGAATGCCTCATTCAACACTTCGTCATCTATAATATTATCACTTTCCTTTATTCTCTTAATTTCAGTAATGGCCTTCTTGTTCTTTTTTACAATATAGTGTCTTTCTTTATGGTTTTTATCAATAATAAATGGAGAATGTGTTGCCATGAATACATAATTCTCATGTCCAACCTTCAACAATTCTTTACCAATATCCCTGATTCCAGAAGGGTGCAAATGGACTTCGGGCTCATCTATCAATATTAACTCATTCTTTCTCTCATGACTCTCTGATTCTAAAGATAATGACAAAATCAGAGATAAGAACTGTTGAGCGCCTTGGCTCCTTTCTGTTATTTCAAATCTATTGTGTTCATTTTCAACGCCTTGGTCCCTTATTAGGAATGACAAAGAGCCTGTTTCTGTGATATCAATTACGATATTGATTTTATTGCTCCATACTTTATTAATATAATTATTGATCGATGTGTTAAGTTTACTTGATAATATACTCCGATTTTTCGCTTTATTCACTTTACTTATGACATCAGCAATAGATTTTCGATCTGTATAACCACTCAAATAAAATATATTCCTTAAAGGTTTATTTGAGTTTATATTTTTAGCGAAAGAATTGAGATTGATATTTGCAAGCATATACTCTTGTGAGGGTTGCCATACAGAAACAATAGGTTCTTCCTTTTTTATTGTATCTATAATAGAATTCCCGAAGAGAGTTACAAAATTGCTTTGGGTAAGCAACTGGTAACCGTTTTTCTTCTCTTTGGATATATGATTAACATTTACAATATTATATAATTGGTCATACTTTTGTTCATCCCCTATATACCAACCTTCTTCTTTAAGGGTGACTTTATATTCGTATTTAAATTCAAACTTATTTTTACCATCTATAAGAGTCACTCTTTTTATAAGGTCAGAGATAGAAAAACCAATATTACGAGTCTTGCCATCGTCGTCTAACAAGCCATTAAT
>R26__coassemble_452_pt1 | contig 25785 bp, 22 predicted proteins | sample R26__metabat2_high_PE_018 | metagenome-assembled genome bin R26
ATTAGACCAAACATTATACTCTTTAAATAATAATAATATTTATGGAAACTCAATTATTGAAACTAGACCCACCTTATAATATTATATGTGGGCGAAACAGGGTCGGAAAACATGTGGCAACATTAATTGTATCAAGTGTTGATACAGAGACAAACGCATACATGAGAGAACCTTATTTTGATATAATTACTTATAGTCTGCCTGTAGTAGAATATGGGAATGGTAGTGCCGCAGGTGACGTTTGGCGCGATATAGATGTCAAAGAATGCCGCGTGGTTGCTAAGTCACCCGTGGATCGGTTTACCACAAGTATCTCGGGTTTTTGGTTCTGCGAGATTCTGCGTTTTCTTCACGAAGGTGATGAATATGGCTCAACACAAACACCATATACCTTATATGAACAATTGAGGGGCCTGAATGTTTGCACTGATAAGCTTTTTCGTCGTAGTGAAAAGAATGAGGTGAATGTTGAGCTTGTGTTTGAGGATTATGAAGAAGTCACCTCAGTGTATTCGACTAGGGAAAGTCAGCTTTATTTTAATGTAGCCTACATGACAGGAAATGAAAAACAGAAAAATGAAAAATTGAATCAGATATTAAAATGGGCTGGTCAATATCTTCGTTTATTGGATGCGAAAGCACATTTCACTACTAAGCAAGAACAATATACGAAGATGCTTGATGAATGGAATGAGGTTCTCGATCGTGCAGCACATGAGAATGATGGAAAATAACGATTGCTTTAGCATAGATCTCGATGAGATGATCAGCTATGCCAAATCGCTTCCGTCATGGGATGATGCTCGCCATATAGCCAACTATTTGAACTGGCAGTTTCGTAATAAAGGAACGCCAGAAGTGTTTGATAGTATTGATAGCATTGCCCGCCATTTTAAGGACCATAGTGAGCAGGCTATTGCTGATCGTATCAGACGTAAGTTAGAAAACCAGTTCCATAAACAACTTGGTCTTCCTGAGATTGAATTGACAGACGATCAGGTGGCTAAATGCATCATTGAACTGATGCCATATATGGGATTCGATAATCAGTGGCTGGCTATCTATCGCATACTCGTAGATTTCTGTGGTTATCCCAAAGAGATTCAGGCTTTCTGTGATAAAATGGATGAATGCTTAGACGGTTTGCGTGTAGACAGACCTTGTAGATATCAGAATATTCAGAAATATCTGGATGGTATATTTGAGAAGCCTTATCGTCAATGGCTTAGCTATCCTCATCAAGAAGAAACTGCTTTTGCCAGACAGAAGCGTGCTGCTGACAAATTTCTTGAGATTATAAGAAGAAAAGCAGAGATGGTTTAATAATTATACTTTGAGCGTATAGTTTGAAGAAAGTATATCCAGAACTATACTAATTATATACGATGCAAGTACAAAGCGACTTGCATCGTTTTTTGTGTTGTACCTTTGCAGCGTCGAAAGACAAAAGCGCGATCTTTGACAGACTGAGACTACAAACGTGGCGTATGTACGTACGCACAAACATTTTTATATACAATTATGCAAACTAAAATTTTAAGAGTGGTTTCGCAGACGGAAGCCGTCTACGTAACAAGTAAGAAACAAGAAAACGGCCAAGTGGCCAAGGGTTATATCAAGCTAAAAGAGCTTGGTGGTGATTTTGAGGATGAATACACCTGCACGGTGTTCGGCAACCTCGCTCTGGTGAAGTTCGACAAGGGTGACACGGTGGTGGCTGTGCTGCAATTCCGCACCCGTGAGGCGAATGGTGCTATGTATCAGGATGTCGTAGCGAAAGACATTGTGAAGGTAAAAGGGTAAAAAAGTAAAAAGGTAAAAAAGAAAATGATGACAGTAAGTAATGAATTGATTGAGAAACTCAAGGAGTTTGAGGGACTGCGCCTGGAGGCGTATCTGGATGCAGCCGGTGTGCCCACCATCGGCTACGGCCATACAGGCGATGTATTGATGGGCGATCGTATAACTGAATATTGGGCCGGTGAACTGCTGAAGGAGGATCTGGAGCAGATAGAGGTAGCCATCAATGAGATGCACGTGGCCAAGACACAAGGCCAGTTTGATGCACTGGTATCCTTCGCCTTCAACATTGGCACAGGCCGACTGAAACGCTCACGTCTGCTGAAGTGTATTCGCAGGGGCATGAGTAGAAACGAGATCCGTAGCGAGTTTAAACGCTGGGTCTATGCAGGGGGGGAGCCCCTGAAGGGTCTTGTAAAGAGACGCGAATGGGAAGCAAACCGCTTCTTCGACTAACAACAATTAATGGTTAAAATTGTAATTTACACTACCCAAGAGGTAGTTGATGCCCGCAAGAAGGGCTTGAGAGTGGCAGGCCGACTCTACACAGAGAAGGCGAGTGAAGAACATGATGAGATAACGGTGTTTCTGCCGTACAACCGTAAGCCGAAAAAGCCAACGAAGACGCTTTACAGAACTGCTAACGGACGACTGTTTCAGACCTGTAAGCTGAACAAGGTGAGCATATCGAGCAAGCGCTCGGTGGGCTACAGCCGAGGGGCTGGCTACATGCTCGGCGAGATGCAGGAGATGGCACAGTATATGATGAGCCTGGCATTGAAAGGAGGTGATGATGTCGAGGATTGATATAGGAAAGAACATCAAGAAGCCCACGACCGTAGCGGCTACGGTCGAGGGTTTCCTCCAGGCCGCCGACCATGAGGACACGGGCCGCATCTGCGCTGAATTGCAGGATGCGCTGGAGAGTTTTCTGCGGGGCGACCTGAGCAAGGCCGACTATAAGACTAAGAAGAGCAACCTGAAACTGGGACTGCAATTCTATACGCCCCACGCACACTTCCTGAAAGGCTATAAGAGCAATGAGGGCGAGCCGGTGGACTCGGGTAAGGCGCTGCTCGACATCGATGACTTCAGTGGCGGACAGCAGCTATATGAGCAATACCTGAAAGACCATGAGGAGGCACTGGGTGTGAACGCTGTCTACCTGACAGCCAGCAGCAACGGAATGGCCGTGTTGTTCGACATACCCGAGGGACTATCGCGCCAGCAGGCGCAGGCTTGGATGGCTGATAAGCTGGGTGGCGTGGCATTCGACAAAGGTGTGCATGAGAAGGAGCGTGCGGCCTATATCCCTGCGCGCGATCATTTCTTCTATATCAATGAGCAACTGATGTTTGGCGATGAATTACGGCCGGCGGTGCTATCTGATGATGAATTAGAGAAATGGCAGGCTTGGGAGCCTGAATCGGCCAAAAGCACCCAAACAGAGTCAAAACCCATCAAGGTGGAATCGCAAGAGCCTAGCGCGAGAGCCATCGCCGTGTTCGACGATACGCTGCAGATGACAGGACTGACAATGGAGACACTGAATCAGGAGGGCGTACGCCATAACACACTGAAACTGATGTTGCCCACGCTCTGTCAGATGATGACGCAGGAGGAGCTGCTGGGTGTGCTGGAGCGCAAGATGCCTGAGTATTCGAGAGAGGATGACTGCCGACTGCTGGTGAGTAATTTCTATGACAAATATGTAGACCAAAACCGCCCCATGAACCAACGGCAGAAGGAGGTGTTCTTGCGATCGCTGAGGGTGGGCGCAGCAGCTCCAACGGATGAAGGAGAAGGTGAGAAGAAACCTCAGTTTGTACTGAATTACAAGCAGTTACCAGTTGGCATCAAGGAGAGCCTGAAAGGTAATCCTCCGCAGATACATCTGCCGCTGGTGGTGGGCATGATGCCAGCTCTGATGGCCCTTGCATCGGATGTGAGCGTGAAATACTGTGACGGCCGCATACACTATCTGGGCGGCATGGCTATCATCAAGGCGCCTCAGGCTAATAACAAGTCGGCCGTGAAAGAGGTGGTCGACCTGTGGTTAAGGGTGATTCGCCAAGAGGACGAGCAGGCGCGCAAGAGAGAAGAAGAGGCCGCTGAGAAGAACAAAGGGCGCAAGAGCAGTGAGCGCGCCGTGGTGCCAAAGGAACTGATCAGAGAAGTACCCATCACCATCTCGTGCTCTACGTTGTTGAAACGACTGAAACGCTCGGAAGGCAAGACACTCTATTCGTTTGGTGAGGAGATGGACACGCTGCTGAAGACCAATGGCGCAGGCAACTGGTCGGCCAAGTACGACATCTATCGCAACGCCTTCGACAGAGGCCGATGGGGTCAGGACTACAACTCTGATCAGGCCGAGAGCGGCATCGTGGCTGTGGCTTACAACTGGACCATACTCAGCACGCCTGGTGCACTGTTTAAGTGCTTTAAGGGCGATAATGTGGAGAACGGACTGTCGAGCCGAATGATGCTGGCAGAAATGCCAGACGGTTACTTCGCCAAGATCACGAAGTTCGAGGAGGTGAGCATCAACGATCAGGAGCGCATAGACCAGGCAGTAGCCATTCTGCGCACAGCCCATGGATTCTATGATACGCCGCGACTGCGCAAGGCCATAGGCCAATGGCTGGAACAGAAACGCCAGGAGGCTGCGCTGGCCATGGACTTGGTAAAGGATACCTACCGCCGACGTTCGGCTGTGATAGGTTTCCGTTGCGGCGTGGTGTTCATGCTATTGGCCGGCAGGGAATCAAACGCCTGTGTAGAGTTTGCGCTGCTGATGGCCGACTATACGCTGGCGATGCAATTGAAGCACTTTGGTCCAACGCTGAAAAAGCAGTTCGAGCGCGACACAGAAGTACCTGATAAATACGCGCCTAATCGCGTGGCCTACGATGTGCTGCCGTCGACATTCGTATTGGCCGACCTCAGGGCTGTGAAGGGTTCAGAGATTACTGACAACGGTCTCTACAGCATTATCCATCGCTGGACATCAGAGGGGTGGATTGAGCGAAAAGGAAAGCATTATGTGAAAAGAATAAAAACTTGATGTTTCACATTGAGCGAAATCTTTCAATCTTTCATCTTTCATTCTTTTTTAAGGCCGAAAGCATTGCGCTCTCGGCCTTATTTTCAAATGAGGCTTTGTGATTGTTAGCGGGCGCTGACGTATTTGTGGAGCGTCTGACGCACGGCACCGGGGCCGGCGAAGAGCTCTTTGACGTAGCCCTCGATCTGAGCGCCAAGGCCTGCCTCGTAGAGGTCGAGACCAAACACGTCCTTGCGGCTGTAGAGGGTCTTCAGGCAGCTCCAGTCCTGATCGGGCTTGCCAATCTGCAGCGGAGCAACGATGGCCTGCAGTTCCTCGAGCATGGGGTCGGGTGAACAATCGAACGTTGTGCCATCGTCCTTGATGCCCTTCAGGTAGCGGGCGTAACCTGCCAGGGTGAGGGGAATCAGAATCAGATTGCTCTTATCGAGTCCGTGGGCGATGTACTTCTTCAGTGTCTCACCGAAACGGATGGGCAGCTTCTGGCTGGTATCCATGGCGATACGCTGAGGTGCATCGGGCATGAACGGATTGGGCAGACGGCGATTGATAACGGCGCCGATGAACTCGTAGGGATTGAGCACGCCTGGATCAACGACTACAGGCATGGCCTCGATATATCCCAGCTTCTGAACGAACGGACGCAGGTCCTCATCGGCCATCTCGGCAGAGATGAGTGTGTAGCCCAGCATGCAGCCATAGATCGACATGGCGGTGTGGAGCGGGTTCAGACAGGTGGTTACCTTCATGGTCTCCACCTTATCCACAGTCTCGCGCGTGGTGTAGAGTGCGCCACCGAGATCGAGTGGGGGACGACCGTTGGTATAGTTGTCCTCGATGACGAGATACTGCACCTCTTCGGCGTTTACGAACGGAGCGGTGAAGGTGTGCTTCTCGGTCTCGATGTAGTTGTTGTCGTCGAAACCATCGGCAGCCAGCATCTCCTTGACCTTCTCGTGTGGACGAGGGGTAATCTTATCAATCATCGACCAGGGGAAGGTGATCTTCTTCTCATCCTTCAGGTAGTCGAGGAAGGCGGCGGGAACGAGTCCGTCCTTCACCCAGCGCTCGGCATAGGCGAATACGCCGGCCTTCACCTTGTCGCCATTGTGCGAGCAGTTGTCCATGCTCTGAACGGTGAGGGGCAGTTGACCTGCCTGCCAGCGCTCGAGCAGCAGGGCGCAAACCTTACCCATAGCGAAGAGGGGCTTCAGTCCGCGAGCCAGGTCGGCCTCGTTGTAGGTGTAACCCTTCTCGGTGATGGTGAATGAGATCATCTGCAATGAGGGGTTCTTGAAGATTTCCACCAGACGGTTCCAGTCGGGGAACTGAGGATCGGCCTTGAGGGCCTCGGTAACGCTGGCGATGACCTTCTTCTCGATAGAACCGTCTGAGCAGAGGTTCACGCAGAGCGAGAGGTTGTTGTAAGGGGCGTAGGCCTTGTCGATGACTTCGAAGTCGAAGGTCTCGGCTACGATGACACCGCGATCGTACTTGCCTGTGTTCAGGGCGTCGTTGAGGATGGCGGCTGGGAAGGCGCGGAAGATGTTTCCACCACCGAAGTGTACCCATGTGGGCTCCTTGGCTGTCTTCTCGCGGACGGCCTTCATATCGAACTTAGGGAGTTGGTAGCCTTTGGCTTCCCACTCCGCGGCATTATAATTGCCGGAAAAAATGTCATTAAGCTTCATAATCTTCAATTTTCAATCTTCAATCTTCAATTTTCAATCAAAGAATCCGGGTTGTTTGTATTCGATGCCGAGCTCGCGGTCGACGGTGGCGAGGATGCCCTGTACCTGACCGAGGGCGAACATACGGCCCAGAAGGGTATAGCCGGCATTGTGGCCATGAGACGACTCGTCCATGATGCCACCAGGCTCGTCGGTGAAGGTCATACCATGATCCACACGCATGGGCAGAGCGGGGTTCTCCTTCTCGAAGATGCGGCAGAGTTCGATGAGGTCGGCACGACCGCCCAGGTGAGAGGCCTCGGTGAAGTCGCCGTTGGGGAAGATGTGGCACGAACGCAGGTGAACGAAGTGGGTGCGAGAGGCAAACTTCTTGGCCAACTCAACCACATTGTTATAAGCACCTGCTGAGAGCGAACCAGCGCAGAAGGTGAGTCCGTTGTGCTTGTTGGGCACAGCATCGAGGAACCACTGGATATCCTCCTCGGTACGTACGATACGAGGCAGGCCGAGAATCTCGATGGGGGGATCGTCGGGGTGAACACACATGTTCATGCCGCACTCCTCGCAAACGGGCATGATAGCCTCGAGGAAGTACTTCATGTTGGCACGCAGCTTAGCCTTGTCGATGCCCTTGTAGAGATCGAGGAACTCACGGAACTTCTGTACAGGAGCCTCGTCGTTCTCGCTGAAGTTACCTGATACGAAGCCCTGCGTCTTGATGACGATGTTCTCAACCAGCTTGTGATCCTTCTCGGGAGTCATGGTCTTAGCCAGCTCGTCGCATTCGGCGATGACGCTGCGGCCCTTGCCCCAACCCTCGGGGAACTGGAACTTCTCCCACTCCTCGCGAGCGCCCGGGCGCTTCAGGATATAGATGTCGAAATAAGCAAATTCGGCATAGTTGAAATAGAGGTTGGTGGCACCGTTGGGGTTGTCGTGGAACAGGTCGGTACGAGCCCAGTCGAGCACAGGCATGAAGTTGTAGCAGATGCAGTGGATGCCCTCGGCAGCCAGATTGCGCAGCGACTCCTTATAAACCTCGATCTGGTGGTCGCGATCGGGACCGCCGTATTTGATTGTCTCTACGACGGGAAGCGACTCAACGACGCTCCAGCGCATGCCGTAGCTCTCGATGTATTCGCGCAGGTCGCGAATCTTCTCACGTGTCCAAACTTCCCCCAGAGGCACATCGTGAAGGGCGGTAACGATGCCCTCAACACCGATCTGTCTCAGTTGTGCAAGAGTGATTTTGTCCTTCTTGCCAAACCATCTCCATGTTCTTTCCATATTACTACTAATTTGACTTGTTATTAAGAATGCTGCAAAAGTAGGAAATTTATCGCAAACGTGGTTACTTTTTCAGCTCAAATGTTTGTCTATTTGTACTTTTTTAGCGAATTACCCATGATGAGCTGGCGGAAATCGATGTTCTTAGGCATCTTGCCGTTGGTGCCGATGCTGCCCGTGGGTGTGCTCTCGTTGCCATAGCGATCGGTGGCAGTGACAGCGTAATTCAGACTGCGACCCTTATGGGGAATGCTGACTGACAACTGCTGACAACGGGTAACCACGAGGTTACGGGCATCGGTGACATCGACGGGATACTGCTCGGAGGCATATATATTATATAATAGGTAGTCGCCGCCTGAAAGATCGCGGGCCTTATTCCAAGACAGGAAATCGTGGTTGATACCTCGGCGCACATTGATGGCACTGACTGCCAGCGGCGCCTGACGACCTGCCCACGTCATAGGCGGAATGAGGGCAGGGTAGAGGTTAAAGTCTTGCGTGAAGGTATAGATACCTTTCGTGTTGTCAGTGAAGAACTTAGAGCGGAAGAAAGTACATCCAAGACCGAGGTCGCGCAGCACACTCATCTCGCGGGTAACCACCTCGAGGGGCCAGTTCTTCTCACGCGGATGGAGCATGTAGACAGCGAGGCCTGGGGCCACGATGCGTCCATAGCTATGCTGCTTCCAGTCGACTGCAAAAGGATAGAAGTTGTTGCCCTGGAAATACATCATGGGGAAGAGGGCATCCATGAGTCCGCTGCGCAGCCATCCCTGGGCATCCTGACACACGGTGGTGTAGGCATTCCAACCGGAACTGCGATAACGGCTCAGATCGTCGAACTTGCCAATGGGCGAGCAAGAGAGCATGACCCAAGGCTTGACGGATTTCACGGCCCGATTGATCTTGCGGACGATATCAGTGATGTACTGTCGGCCCTGATCGCGACTCACCTTCAGCTTCCAAGTCTCGGGGTAGCGGATATAGTCGAGATGGATGCCATCCACATCGTAGCGGCGCGTTACTTCGGCGCAGAAGCGCGCCAAGTAGTCGCCCGTCTGCGGCATCTCGGGATTCATATAGCCCTCGTCGCCAATCTTACGGATAAGGTTGGGAAAGCGCTGGCGGATCTGTTTACAGCCATTGGTGGTCCACTTGCCAACGGGGATGGTGACAATCCAGGCATGGCACTGCATGCCGCGCTTGTGGCACTCATCAATGCAGAACTGCAGGGGATCGTAGCCAGGCGACTGTCCGGGAGTGCCTGTGATACAAACATCCCAAGGCTCATCGGCACAGGGGAAAACGGTAGAAGCCCTGACTCGGGCCTGAAACATGACTGTATTGATGTTGGCCTGACGGAGCTGGTCGAGAATGGCGGTAAGTTCCTGACGCTGTTGCCATGAAGAGTGAGAACTGGGCCAGTCGATGCCGCCGATAGTGGTGAGCCACACGGCTCTGACTTCATGCTTCGGCGTCTGTGCCGAAACGTTCAGAGAGAGCCATAATAAGATGAAAATTCTTATAATTGTCTTCAAAATGTTGCTATTTTAGAAAATTTTGCTGCAAAATTACTAAAATAATATGAATTATGAACGATGAATTATGAATTATTTAGTACCTTTGCCGAAAGATTTTAAAATAATAGCATAAATAGACTATGATTTCATTTCTGTTGAGCCTTGTAGCTCTTGTTGTGGGCTATTTGTTCTATGGACGTTTCGTAGAGCGTGTGTTTGGTCCAGATGATCGTGTGACACCAGCCGTTGCTAAGGCCGATGGTCTCGATTACATTGTTCTCCCTTCGTGGAAAATCTTCATGATTCAGTTCCTGAACATTGCCGGTACTGGTCCTATCTTCGGTGCCATCATGGGTGCGAAGTTCGGTCCGGTGGCTTATCTGTGGATTGTGTTCGGCTGTATCTTCGCCGGTGCCATGCACGACTATTTCTCGGGTATGCTGTCGATGCGCCATGACGGTGCAGGACTGCCAGAGATGATTGGTCAGTATCTGGGCAAGGCCACGAAGAGCGTGATGCTGGTATTCACCGTGTTGCTGCTCATCATGGTGGGTACGGTGTTCGTATATTCTCCTGCTGTGATTCTGCATGAGCTGGGTGGAGAGACGATGATGTGGGTGGCTATCATCTTCTGTTACTATATCGTAGCTACGATGCTGCCTATCGACAAGATTATCGGTAAGATTTATCCGTTGTTCGCCTTCTCGCTGCTGTTTATGGCAGGCGCGCTGATGGTGTGGTTGTTCCTGCACTGGCCTACGGTTCCTGAGATCTGGACGAACTTCTATAATATGGGTGCTGCTACGGAGCCTGAGACGTGGAAGGACAATATCTTCCCGGCTCTCTTCATTACGATTGCCTGTGGTGCCATCTCTGGTTTCCACGGCACACAGAGTCCGCTGATGTCGCGCTGCGTGGGCAATGAGAAGCTGGGTCGTCCGGTATTCTATGGAGCCATGATTACCGAGGGTGTGGTTGCTCTTATCTGGGCAACAGTAGCTGCCTGGTTCTTCTATGGCGAGCCTGCTCCGGGCTATACACTGATTGAGAATGCAACGGCCGGATTCCATACTTCGGCACCTGCAGTTGTAAACCTCGTGTGCAACGACTGGTTGGGTATCGTTGGTGCTGTGCTGGCTATGCTGGGTGTGGTGGCCGCTCCGATTACCTCGGGTGATACAGCATTCCGTTCGGGCCGTCTGATTGTGGCTGAATGGTTGAAACTGGATCAGCGCCCCATCCCGAAGCGCCTGTTGATTTGTGTGCCCATGTTTGCCGTATCTATCGCTATGCTGGTATGGCAGATTGAGAATCCTGATGGCTTCAATACCATCTGGCAGTACTTCGGCTGGAGCAACCAGACGCTTAGCGTGTTCACGCTTTGGGCTGTGACCGTTTATCTGGTACGTCAGAAGAAGTGCTTCTGGATCTCACTGATTCCGGCCTTGTTTATGACAACCGTATGTACCACATACCTCTTTATATCTAAGCAGGCATTCGGTTTGCCAGGCGAGGTGGCTTATCCGATGGGCATCGCATGTCTTGTGATTGCCTGCATCTGGTTCGGCCTTTGGTATAAGAAACAAAATTAAAATAACAGAATAATTATGAAAAAACTGATGATGGCAGCCATCGGCCTGATGATGGCAGTAAGCGCAAACGCACAGTATCTTAACGACTCTCAGACTCCGTTCGAGCAGGGTAAGTTCTATGTGGGAGCCTCAGCCTCGAGTGCTACGCTCTCATATAGCAAGAGCACTGACTGGAATTTGGGCGTTAATGCTCAGGTGGGTTATTTCTTCCTCGACAACTGGATGGCATTGGGTCGTCTGAACTATAACGCTTACAATAATTTCGACCTTACTACCACCCAGTTGGGTGCTGGTGCGCGTTATTATTTCGACAGTGTCGGTATCTACGTTGGTGCATTGGCGCAGTATGTACATGCTACAGGTGGCTACGATGATTTCCAGCCGGAGATTCAGGCAGGTTATGCTTTCTTCCTGGGTCGCCATGTTACTGTAGAGCCTGAGGTATATTATGCTCACAGCTTCAAGGACAAGGACTATTCAGGACTAGGCCTTCGTATTGGTTTCGGTATCTACTTCTAAAGGGTTGGCTTATGTTAAGTGTAGAAGAATTGGTTGACAGACTGATTGACCTGTCGTTTGCCGAGGATATCGGCGATGGCGATCATACCACCTTGTGCTGTATTCCTGACGACGCGATGGGTAAGAGTCATTTGCTCATCAAGGAAGACGGTATTCTGGCTGGTGTGGAGATAGCCAAGGAGGTATTCCACCGTTTCGATCCCACCATGCAGGTGGAGGTGCTGATGCAGGATGGTACGCGTGTGAAGAAGGGCGACATCGCGATGATTGTTTCAGGTAAGATCCGCTCGCTGCTTCAGACTGAGCGCCTGATGCTGAACATCATGCAGCGCATGAGTGGTATTGCCACGATGACTGATAAGTACGTGCAGCGCCTAAAGGGCACGAAGACCCGTGTGCTGGACACCCGTAAGACGACTCCAGGTATGCGTATGCTTGAGAAGCAGGCCGTGAAGATAGGTGGTGGTTGTAACCATCGTATCGGACTCTTCGACATGATTCTGCTGAAGGATAACCATGTGGACTTTGCCGGTGGCATCACCAATGCCATCGATCGCTGCCATAAGTATCTCAAGGAAAAGGGGCTCGACCTGAAGATTGAGATTGAGGTGCGCTCGTTTGACGAGTTGCAGCAGGTATTGGATCACGGTGGTGTGGATCGTATCATGCTGGATAACTTCAGTGTGCCCGACACGAAGAAGGCTGTGGATATCATCGCAGGCCGTTACGAGACGGAATCGAGTGGTGGCATCACCTTTGACACCATCCGCGACTATGCCGAGCAGGGTGTTGACTTCGTTAGCGTTGGCGCTCTGACGCACTCTGTAAAGGGATTAGACATGAGTTTCAAAGCATGTGAGTAAATTGATAATTGAAAATTGAAATATTAGAAATTATGAAAAGATTGTTTTTGATATTGGCCATTGCTCTTCAATGTTCAATATTCAATATTCAATGGAGTCTAGCATGTACCAATTTTATTGTAGGTAAGAAAGCCAGTGCCGATGGCTCTGTATTTGTGACTTATAATGCCGATTCATATGGTGCTTTTATGCCGCTTTATCACTATCCTGCTGCCAAGCATCAGCCGGGTGATATGCGCAAGGTATTTGAGTGGGACACCAATAAATACTTAGGTGAGATAGCAGAAGCTGCTGAGACCTATAATGTGATTGGCAACTCTAACGAGTGGCAGGTAACTATTGGTGAGACGACCTTCGGCGGTCGTGAGGAGATGGCCGACTCAACAGGTGTTATCGACTATGGCTCGCTGATTTATATCGCCCTGCAGCGTTCGAAGACAGCCCGTGAGGCTCTGCAGATCATGACCTCGCTCGTAGAGCAGTATGGCTACTATTCTGAGGGTGAGACCTTCTCGGTAGCCGATAAGGACGAGGCCTGGATGCTGGAGATGATGGGTTGTGGTCCTGACCGTACGAAGGAAGCCGGACGCACCGTTTGGGTGGCTGTACGTATTCCTGACGATGCTGTTGCTGCGCATGCCAACCAGAGCAGAATTACCAAGTTCCTCGATGGACGTTATGTGCAGGTAAAGATGAAGGACCTGTTTGGCAAGAAGTACGCCGTAAACGGCAAGAAACCCGTACCTAATCTCGTGGTATATAGCGACAATGTAGTAAGCTATGCTCGCAACATGGGTTGGTTTGAGGGTAAGGATGCCGACTTCAGTTATAACGCAGCCTATGCAGAGCCCGACTTCTCTGGTCGCCGCTATTGTGAGGCTCGTGTATGGAGCTTCTTCAATCGTTTCAGCGATGACTTCTCAGAGTACGTGCCCTATGCTGCAGGTATTGAGAAGAATACCAAGGAGATGCCCTTGTGGATCATCCCCAATAAGAAGGTGACGCTGCAGGATCTGCGCGATGCTATGCGCGATCATTATGAGGGAACTCCCTTTGCACTCGATACGAACATCGGTGGTGGTATCTTCCAGATGCCTTATCGTCCGTCACCTCTTTCTTATAAGGTAGACGATATCGAGGTGTTCAATGAGCGTCCTATCTCTACCCAGCAGACGGCCTGGAGCTTTATCTCGCAGATGCGTAGTTCGCTGCCTCGCGAGGTAGGTGCTTGCTTCTGGTTTGGTAATGATGATGGCAACATGGTGGCTTACACGCCGATGTACTCTTGCATCACACGCAGACCGAAGTGCTTCTCGGGTGAGGGTGCCGATGATGTGACATTCTCGATGGACAATGCCTTCTGGGTATGCAACTGGGTGAGCAATATGGTTTATCCCCGTTACTCGCAGATGTTCCCAACGCTGAAGGAGGTTCGCGATTCGCTCGATGCATCGTACGAAAAACTTCAGCCCGAGATTGAGGCAAAGGCATTGGCTCTTCCTTCTGCTGAGGAGCGCATCAAGTTCCTGACTGACTACAGCTGCAAGAAGGGCGACGAGATGATCAGTCGCTGGCAGCAATTGGCTTTCTTCCTGATCGTGAAGTATAACGATATGGTTGTGAAGCCAACGGATGCCAATGGCAACTTTGAGCGTAGTAAGTATGGTCATGGTGCACGCGTGAAGCGTCCCGGATACCCCGAGTATTACGCTAAGGAACTGCTGAAACAGACAGGCGACAAATACAAGGTTCCTGCTAAGGAAAAGAAGTAAGTTCGCTGGTCAGGGATATGAGATATTTCATCACATTCAGTTACGACGGAACCCGCTATCACGGTTGGCAGATACAGCCTAACGGTGATTCAGTACAAGAGCGCCTGGAATGGGCGCTCTCTACGCTGTTAAGGCGTGAAGTCAACGTGACGGGGGCTGGTCGTACTGATGCTGGTGTTCATGCCCGGGTGATGGTAGCCCACTTTGATTTCGAGGAGGCAATCGACTGTCAGCAACTATGTTATAAGCTGAATCGACTGCTTCCCTTTGATATCGCTGTGCAGGAGGTTAAGCAGGTGAGTGATGACATGCACGCCCGCTTCTCGGCTACCTCGCGCACGTACCATTATTATATACATACAAAGAAAGATCCCTTCAGAAGGGCTTATTCATGTGAGATTCATTATCCGTTGGACTTTGCACTGATGAACGAGGCAGGAAAGATACTAACTACATACGAGGACTTCGGAGCATTTTGCAAGTCACATACGGATGTAAAGACTACCATTTGTCATGTGACGGAAGCCCGTTGGGTGCAGACGTCGGAAACGGCATGGTATTTTAGAATTACAGCCAACCGATTCTTGAGGAACATGGTGAGAGCTGTTGTTGGAACGCTGATCGACGTAGGACGCGGAAAGCTGTCGATAGAAGAGTTCCGTAAGGTGATAGAAGGAAAAAGGCGCACAGAGGCAGGCGAGAGTATGCCTGGTAATGCGCTGTTCTTAGAAGATGTGAGATATTAATTATGTGGCTGATATTGGCTTTTATGTCGGCAGCGATGCTGGGCTGTTACGACTCATTTAAGAAACATGCACTGAAGGATAACGCAGTCATACCGGTATTGTTTCTGAATACACTCTTTTCGAGTTTGATATTTCTGCCGTTTATCGTACTGAGCGGTACGACGACGGTGCTTGATGATACCATCTTCCACACGGCCAGCGGTGGTTGGGAGATGCATAAGTATATTCTGCTGAAGGCGCTGATCGTATTATCAAGTTGGATTCTGGGTTACTTCGGTATGAAGCATCTGCCATTGACAATTGTGGGTCCTATCAACGCCACACGTCCTGTGATGGTGTTGGTAGGTGCATTGCTGTTCTTTGGTGAACGGTTGAACGTTTGGCAATGGATAGGTGTGATGCTGGCTGTCATTTCATTCCTGATGTTGAGTCGTAGTGGCAAGAAGGAAGGTATTGACTTTAAGCATGACCACTGGATATACATGATAGTTGGTGCTGCCATGTTGGGAGCCATCAGCGGATTGTATGACAAATACCTGATGGCACCAGTAGAGAATGGTGGCGTAGGGTTGGACCGTATGATGGTACAATCATGGTATAACATTTATCAGTGTGGCATGATGGGTGTGATGTTGTGGCTGCTCTGGTGGCCTAAGCATGAGCAGACGACACCATTCCATTGGTCGTGGTCAATTCTCGGTGTGAGTGTTTTCCTGTCGACAGCCGACTTTATGTATTTCTATTCACTGAGTCTGCCGGCAGCGATGATTAGTATCGTATCGATGATTCGCAGGGGCAGCGTGATTGTGAGTTTCCTGTTTGGCGCATGGTTCTTCCATGAGCGCAACCTGAAAGCCAAAGCTGTAGACTTGGCACTTGTATTGCTGGGAATGGTATTCTTGTATATAGGAAGCAAATAATTATTTTGGCACGGATTAACACAGCTTTTTATAAAAAGACACGGCCTTAGTTGCAATGCTAAAGCCGTGTCTTAATTTTATTAAACCGTGTAATCCGTGCCTATTTCTTATCTTTGCGTTTGCGCTTCTTCGACGAGAAGAGATCGCGGATGCCGTTAAAATCCTTCTTCATGATGAGACCAATGCCCTGAGTATTCAGACTCGATTTTGTGAAGTATCGGTCGTTGGTCTGGTTATATACCTTCAAGGCAAGATTGCCGTTGGGGTAGAGCAGGTATTGTACATCGAAGTCACCGATGAAAGATGGATTAGCCTGTGTGGCGTTATCGCGATAACCGAACTGTCCATTAAATAGCAAACGGTTGTTCAGCATGTGTCCGTTGATAATACCCTCGTATTCTGCATTATGCCATCCTTCGTTACCTGTAGAGATATTAGCACCGAAGTTCCAATTGTCGTTCTTGATAAACTGACTCAGCAGGGTGTTGATTTGTGTGGAGAGTGTACCAGAGAGGAAACTCTGCATGGCAAGTGAAGTCTGATCGGGACGTTCGCCACTGGTGCTATTATTTGCACCCTGATTATAGAATCGTCCGATACCAAGCAGATAGACTACCTGCTGGTTCATCTCCTGCTGGCCGTTGATGACGGAGCGAACCATCTGTTGTTCTTCAGCATTCACGGTAGGCATCTCGAGGTCGAAATCAACCTGTGGGGCATTAGGCTGTCCACCAATGTTCATCAGACAGTTGACGCGGATGGTGTTGTTGGTAAACGAGTTACCGATATTAAGGTCGGAGAGGCTGACGCCGTTAACGGTATAGACTGCCTGAAGGTTGAGTGCTGCATCATACGGATCGCCTCCAAAGACAATCGTACCTCCGCGATTGAAGGTAAAGTTCTTCTTAATGATGTTTTGGATAGTAATACCATAGGTGCCGTGATCGACTGTATAGGTTCCGAACATATTGAAAGCCCCCTTGTTATGGAAAGAGGCTCGAATGGCTCCATCGCCATAGAGAGTGATATAATCCTTTGATTTCTCGTCCATCAGCAGACGTACAGCAGCATCGGGCGTTGCATTAATAATGAAGTTAATGTAAATATCGGTATCGGATATTCTTGTGGGACTTGCCACCTTGGCTTGATTCGCAGTAACAGTACTTGTCATGATCTCATGATCAGAATCCCATTCAATAAACTCCTGTTTCGATATGGCATCAGGACTGGCAGCATTATACACGAAGACGGAACCGGGTTGAGGAGTCACATTGCAATTGATGATAACATCGTTCTCATGTCCGTGGATGTCAACATTGCCTGCGGCATAAACGGTGCCATAGAAAGAATTATCGCCAAAGTCGTTGAAGTCGTAGCCTAGAAGGTTTTCGGTTTCAACGAAGAGATCGAATGAAAGACTAGTGAGATGTTCATGATGGATGCCTCCAGAGAGGAATGCCTCATGACCGTCGCGATCGTAGAGTGCCATATGGCGCAGCTGGATATCGTCGGGAATCATGACTACAGTATCATTGCGCAGCGTATACGTAGTATTAAGAGGTGTAACTGTTGCTTCTCCCTCGGTAACAATTACTTCACCTGTAAGATTGATGTTGTCCAAAGGACCTGCTACACGGGCGTGTCCTTGAGCATGTCCGTCAATGCTGGTGAGGAAACTGCGAGTGAAGTTGTGCATAAATGCAATAGGTGTTCCTTTTGCCTCGATAGCAAGGTCGATATTCTCATGCACAGGCGATACATGTCCGTTGACATAGGTTTTTGCATCGGGACCATCGTCGGCAATGGCGTGAATATCGATTTGCTCCAGTTCCTGGTTCCAGTCAGCTTGAGCATGTAATACGCCCATGTGTCCTTCCTCGAATTTGAAGTCGTCAACGCGGATGTCGGCATTGGCAGCAAATTTCCCGAAGAGCGATGATCCATGTGCACGTCCTGTAACCTTGCCACTAAATTCTACACTATGGAAGTTGACAAGATCGAGAATATAGCCTACTTCCACCTCGTTGAGGTCGACTGTTAGTGAGTCGTTCTCGTGTTTTGAGGCGATACCATCAATGATGATGTGTTCCTGATTATGATGCACGGAGAAATGGTCGACAAGCAAATAATTCTCGTGGTAAATAATGTCGGAAGGTTCAACATTCCATGTGCTGTTATTCAGAATAACGTGTGAGGGCAGAACGCGAACGTGGGCCTCGGATACATCACCAAGATTCTGGTAGAGTTGCATGATAGTATTCAGCTCGCCACTCATTTTCTTTTCAGGGAAATGATTATCCCAACGCAGTGAAGTTGTGAGGTTATTATTGCTGGCATTAGCAAGAACTCTCATGTCGAGATTGTGGCCATTTTCCATTAATTTCGTGATGCTAGCATCACATTTCATAGTGTCGGCGGGTGAAATGATACGAATATTGCCATTGGAATAACTATCTCCATTATACGTAAACCTTGGGAACTCGCCATCCAGATATAGCTCGCGGGTATTGTCGTTGACACGTGCCTGGAGCGACAAGGGTTGCTGCAAACTCAAATTTACCCCAAGAAAGCGTTTGAGCCAGTCGGTCTTAAATAGATTAAGTCGCAATGAGAAGTTGTTGTCAGCCTGACGATTGTATTTAGGCAAGCCAGGTAGAGTGGGGAGTTTAGATCCTATAGCACTGGTAATGCTTTGTGTCAGGGTGGAGGAATCGAACTGCCCACGTAGTTCGGCTTCTGCAAAGTCGCTCTTCAGGGTGACGAAATGGATACCTTCATCGTAACCAGAAGTGAGGATAAGTTCATCGAGGTGATAGACAGGAGCATCCTCTGTAGCGCTGAAGTTAAAATGGCTGATGTGTAGGTCACCTAGCGCATCGTTGATATTGCTGGCTGTGAAATTAGCATCAATATCACCACTCATAACGGCTTCTCCCCATTGATCCGTAAGATGGATGGCAGCAGGTGCCAGATGGTTTATACTGCCCTGTAACTTAATGCTTGCGGGTTTCTTGGTGTTTTTAGTAAAAATACCATCGGTTAATTCGCCTTGCAGTTGGGCATCCACGTGTGGATCGTCAATGCCGATTGCACCAGTGATGGTATTATTAGCATAATTTCCATTCAGCGAAATCTGACTATAAGAATAACCGTTGTAGTCGAACTGTTTGACGATGCCGTCGATGGCAATATCTGGTTTTTGTTGTTTCTTCAATTGTCCGCTGACAGCAATATTTGTAGCGACAGTACCGAACTTTGTGTCGTTAAGCAATTGGCGCAGGTTGATTCCATCCGTATTAATGTGCCCACTAAACTGCTGATTGGCATTCATGTCTATCTGGACATCGATATCGCCAACTCCTGAACGGATATTAGTCTTCAGTTCTCCTGCACCTTGAGGAGAACGATTACACAGACCGTTCATTTGAATGCTACCCAGTCTTGTGATTTCTGATGGTATTTGGGGAATAACCTTGGTCAGGAAGTCAAGACTGGTATCTGCAAAAGTGAGATTGTCGAGTTGCAAATGCCAAGATGGCTGTTTGTTATAACCCTGAATCCATCCGTTTGCTCGGATGTCGATATCCTTCTCTTCTGTGTTGACAACGAACTCTTTTAAACTGAGACCTGAATCTGAACCACTAAATGTTGTTGTGAGCGAAATTGACCTTTGGAAATTCTTGAGTATAGGATCGAAACACCTTAGATCTGAGGGAGTTATGCTCGTATTTCTAATATTTCCATTAAAGGATATGGAGCCTGGTTTAATACCCTTGTCGTCAAGCATATAGGCGGCTCTCAGCGTATCAATCTGAATTTGACTGCTAGGCATTTCGAGACACAGTTGAGACAGAAAAGCTTGTTGGCGACCTGCCTCCAGATGAAAGGCAAGGCGTGAAAGCGTAAGGCCAGACTGCTCGCTGCATCCGAATCGTTTTACACTGACATTCAGAGAGTCATCGGTAAGGACTTTTAGGTTAATATTCGCATTGAGATTACTCACATTCAGATGAGCAGGATTGAATATACCCTCAGTTTTTGGTACATCGAGTTGGTTATAACTTAAGTTTGTATGTCGGATGATAAGGGTATTTATGCGCAAATCGAGTGGGGTGTGGCTTGTGGTATCTTTCGAAGCCAACGAGTCAAGTGCAAACTGGAAGTTTGGTGCCGTTTGTGCATTCTGACGATATAAAGTGAGATATGCACCAAAGAGCTGAGCCGAGGAAATAGAGATTTTGCCATCTGTTATCAGTGGAGCGAGATCGATCTTTGCGGAGAGTCGGGCTACACACACCATTTCCTTCTTTTGCTGATCCCAAATAGATAGGTCTTCAATAATAATACGGTTAAGGAATCCCGGATCCACACGTCCAATGGTGACATGTGTACCCAATTTCTGCGAAACCATATTGGCTACAAAGGATCCAATATGGTGCTGAGCTATGGGTATGTGAGAGATTCCCATGAGCATCAGGTTTAAACCAATGATGCCCCAAATCGTCCAACTGATGAACCTTTTGATTAACTTCACGAGGCAAAAATACGACAATTTATCGGGATTTTGGCATTTTTTTTTCAATATTTGGTTTTATCTACGTTTTTTTTAGTAATTTTGCCCTCGATCCGTGCAACTATTCAATCAAATTTGATATAAATGGCAAATGTAATTAAGTTACGTAAAGGCTTAGACATTACCCTTGATGGCAAGGCCGAGGAGAAGAAAATCCAGCTGAAATCGAACGGGAAGTTTGCACTTGTTCCCGACGATTTCGAGGGTGTGACTCCCAAGGTCGTTGTCAAGGAGGGCGATCATGTCAAGGCTGGGGATGCTTTGTTCATCAACAAACAGTATCCCGAGGTAAAGTTTGCCTCACCAGTTAGCGGAACAGTTCGCGAAGTGGTGCGTGGTGAACGAAGGAAAGTGCTCAGCGTGAGAGTTGAAGCCGACGCCCAGCAGGAGTTTACAGACTTCGGCAAAAAGGATGTCAGCAAGATGACGGGCGAGCAAGTGATTAATGCGCTGTTGGAAGCAGGTATTTTTGGTTACATCAACCAGTTGCCTTATGCTGTGTCCACCAATCCGAGTGTTCAGCCTAAGGCAATTTTTGTATCTGCCCTGCGCGACAAACCGCTGGCTTGTAACTTCGAATATGAAGTGGAAGGTCAGGAGCAGGATTTCCAGACAGGTATTACAGCCCTCTCGAAAATCACTCATGTTTATCTGGGTGTAGGCGTTGGCTCGAAACTGGAAAGCATGAAGGATGCAGAGGTAACTGTATTCGAGGGAAAGTGTCCTGCAGGTAATGTAGGCGTACAGGTAAATCACATTGATCCAGTTAACAAAGGTGAGGTGGTATGGACTATTGGTGATCCTACCGTAATGCTCTTTATCGGTCGACTCTTCAATACAGGTAAGGTAGACCTGAAGCGTACTGTTGCCCTCTGTGGTAGCGAGATTAAGAGTCCTGCACATGTAGATATGTTGGTAGGTGAGGAACTCTCAACTCTACTTTCTAATAGCTACGATGCAGCTAAGAGTGTTCGTATCATCAATGGTAATGTGCTGACGGGTAAACCAACCACGAAGGAAGGTTTCCTAGGTGCTCATACTTCTGAAATTACCGTTATTCCTGAAGGCAACGATGCTGACGAAATGCTGGGCTGGATACTGCCTCGTTTCAAGCAGTTCTCTGTAAATCGCAGCTACTTCTCTTGGCTTTGTGGCAAGAAGAAATATGCACTTGATGCTCGTGTAAAAGGTGGTGAGCGCCACATGATTATGAGCGGAGAGTACGACAAGGTGCTGCCGATGGACATCTATGGTGAATACCTGATTAAGGCTATCATCGCTGGCGATATCGATCGTCAGGAGGCACTGGGTATCTATGAGGTTGCGCCTGAGGACTTTGCTCTGGCAGAATTCGTCGACTCTTCTAAACTTGAGTTGCAACGTATTGTGAGGGAAGGACTAAATATCTTACGTAAGGAGAACAGTTAAGTAATATGAGTGCATTAAGAAATTATCTCAATAAGATTAAGCCGAACTTTGAGGAGGGTGGCAAGCTTCATGCCTTCCGCTCTGTGTTCGACGGCTTTGAGACCTTCCTCTATGTGCCTAATGACACAGCGAAGGCAGGTGGCGTGAATATTCACGATGCCATCGACTCGAAGCGCATTATGAGTATGGTGGTAATCGCCCTGATGCCCGCCATGCTGTTTGGTATGTATAACATCGGCTACCAGAACTACTTAGCTGCCGGCACTCTCGCCACAGCTTCGTTCTGCGAGATCTTTGCTTACGGCTTCCTGGCTGTTCTGCCAAAGATCTTGGTTAGCTACATCGTAGGTCTGGGTATCGAGTTTGCTTGGGCTCAGTGGAAGGGTGAGGAGATCCAGGAGGGTTACCTCGTTTCGGGTATCATCATTCCTCTGATTATTCCTATCGGGTGTCCGCTGTGGATGCTGGCTCTGGCTTGCGCATTCTCTGTGATCTTCTGTAAGGAGATATTTGGTGGAACGGGTATGAACATCTTCAACCCTGCTATTGCAGCACGTATGTTCCTGTTCTTCGCTTATCCTTCGAAGATGACTGGTGATACCGTTTGGGTGGCTCAGAACTCTTTCTTCGGACTGGGTAACGATCTGCCTGATGGCTTTACTGCTGCTACACCGCTTGGTCAGTTGGCACAGAACATTACTCCCGATTCTTCTGTCCTCGATATGGCCCTCGGATTTATTCCTGGTTCTATCGGTGAGACCTCGCTCGTAGCTATCGCTATCGGTGCTGTTATCCTATTGTGGTCGGGCATCGCCTCTTGGCGCACTATGCTCAGCGTGTTTGTAGGTGGTATAGCATTCGCAGTACTGTTCGAGCAGACTGGTCTGGGCATGACTTGGTGGCACCACTTCGTAATGGGTGGCTTTGCTTTCGGTGCTGTGTTTATGGCTACCGACCCTGTTACATCGTGTCGCACCACTACTGGTCAGTATATCTACGGCTTCCTGATTGGTGCTATGGCTATCATTATCCGTGTGATGAATGCCGGTTATCCTGAGGGTATGATGCTTGCCATCTTCTTTGGTAATATGATTGCTCCCACCATCGACCACTTCGTTGTGGAGCGCAATATCTCGAAACGTTTAAAGAGAGGAGGTACCAAATGAAACTGAATACAAACTCTAACGCGTACATTATTATATATAGCGCGATACTCGTGGTTATCGTAGCTTTCTTGCTGGCTTTCGTCTATCAGGCCTTGAAGCCCATGCAGGATGCTAACGTGGCTCTCGATGTGAAGAAACAGATTCTCTATTCGCTTAACATCCGTGACCTCGATGGTGCTGAGGCTGAGGCCAAATATGCAGAGGTTGTATTGGAGGAAGGTGATATTGATGGACAGAAGATTTATCGCTGCCGTCTTGACTCACTGGGTCTCTATGTGATCTCCATGAAGGGTATGGGCCTTTGGGGTGGTATCAGTGGTTATGTATCTGTTTACGAGAACGATGGCCCCACCGTTTATGGTGCCTATTTCAACCATGAGAGTGAGACAGCCGGTCTGGGTGCTGAGATCAAGGACTCACAGGCCTGGCAGGAGAAGTTCATCGGCAAGAAGGTGTTCAAGGGTGACCTGGATCATGTGGCCTTGTCAGTTGTTAAGAAGGTGGAAGACCCTGAAACTCAGGTTGACTGCGTAACAGGTGCAACACTCACTTCTAATGGCGTGAACGACATGCTTCACGATGGATTGAAATGGTTGATTCAGCCTGTCAAGGAGTATTTCGAAAAGGAAGGAAAACAACCTAAAGCAGAGGAGGAGTAAACTATGGCATTATTCAGTAAACAAAATAAGGAGGTTTTTACCAATCCGTTGAACCTCGATCATCCTATTCTGGGTCAGGTACTTGGTATCTGCTCGGCGCTGGCTGTGACTTCGCAGTTGAAGCCGGCCATCGTGATGGGACTTGCTGTGACGGTGATCACCGCCTTTGCGAATGTGATTATCTCAATTATCCGCAACACCATTCCTAACCGTATCCGTATTGTGGTGCAACTGGTAGTTGTGGCTGCTCTTGTAACTATCGTTTCTCAGATTCTGAAGGCTTTCGCCTACGACGTGAGCGTTCAGCTGAGCGTGTATGTCGGTCTGATTATCACCAACTGTATTCTGATGGGTCGTCTTGAGGCATTCGCTATGCAGAACAAGCCTTGGCCATCGTTCCTCGATGGTGTGGGTAATGGTCTTGGATACGCCATGATTCTCGTGATTGTGGGTGCCCTGCGTGAGTTGCTCGGAAGAGGTTCACTCTTAGGCTTCCAGGTTATTCCTGACGCTTGCTACGACTTCGGATACGTGAACAACGGTATGATGACGATGCCTGCTATGGCACTGATTCTCGTTGGATGTGTGATTTGGGTTCATCGTGCTTACTTTTATAAAGAGAAATAAGATATGGAACACGCAATATCATTACTTTTCAGGTCGATCTTTGTCGACAATATGATCTTCGCCTTCTTCCTCGGCATGTGCTCTTATTTGGCTGTGTCGAAGACTGTGAAGACTTCGCTGGGACTTGGTCTTGCTGTGACATTTGTGCTCACGGTGACTGTTCCCGTCAATTATCTGTTGCAGACTAAGGTACTGGGCCCCGATTGCCTCGCAGAAGGTGTCGACCTCAGTTATCTGTCGTTTATTCTTTTCATCGCCGTGATTGCTGGTATGGTGCAGTTGGTAGAGATGACGGTCGAGAAGTACTCTCCTTCGCTCTATGCTGCCCTTGGTATCTTCTTGCCGCTGATTGCTGTAAACTGCGCTATCATGGGTGCCTCGCTGTTTATGCAGCAGCGCATCCTGATGGATCCCTCTAATTCGCAGGCCATCACCAGCATCTGGGATGCTGTGGTATACGGCTTTGGCTCTGGTATCGGTTGGACGCTTGCTATTGTAGCATTAGGCGCCATTCGAGAGAAGATGCAGTATAGCGACGTTCCCAAACCCCTTCAGGGTCTTGGCATTGTGTTTATCACCGTTGGTCTTATGGCCATGGCGATGATGTGTTTCTCTGGTTTAAATATTTGATAAGGTATGGCACAGTTTATAGCATATAGTATCGGAGTATTCCTCATTGTAATACTCTTGCTCGTAATTATCTTGCTGGTTGCAAAGAAATATCTTTCGCCTTCAGGAGATGTGAATATTGTGATTAACGGCGACCGTACCATCTCAGTAGCTCAGGGAAACTCACTGATGGCAACGCTGAATGAGAATGGTGTTTTCTTGCCAAGCGCCTGTGGTGGAAAAGCCAGTTGCGGACAATGTAAAGTACAGGTTCTTGAAGGTGGTGGCGAGATACTTGACTCGGAAAAACCACACTTTAGTCGTAAGGAGATTAAGGCTGGCTGGCGACTTGGTTGTCAGTGTAAAGTGAAGGGCGATCTGAAGATTCATGTCGATGAGTCGATCCTTGGCGTGAAGGAGTATGAGTGTACTGTCATCTCTAACAAGAACGTGGCTACCTTCATCAAGGAGTTCAAGGTGCAGCTGCCTGCTGGTGAGCATATGGACTTCTTGCCAGGCTCTTATGCTCAGATCAAGATTCCTGCTTTCGACTGCATCGACTATGATAAGGATTTCGATAAGTCTCTTATTGGTGACGAGTATCTGCCTTCGTGGGAGAAGTTCGGACTGTTCCCACTTAAGTGTAAGAACCCTGAGCCCACGATTCGTGCTTACTCGATGGCTAACTATCCTGCTGAGGGTGATGTGTTCATGCTCACCGTTCGTATTGCTACTCCGCCATTCAAGCCCGATCGCAGTGGCTTCATGGATGTGAACCCTGGTATTGCTTCATCATATATCTTCTCGCTGAAACCAGGCGACAAGGTAATTATGAGTGGTCCTTTCGGCGACTTCCACCCACACTTCGACTCGAAGAAGGAGATGATCTGGGTTGGTGGTGGTGCCGGTATGGCTCCTCTGCGTGCTCAGATCATGCACATGA
>R26__coassemble_467_pt1 | contig 25189 bp, 25 predicted proteins | sample R26__metabat2_high_PE_018 | metagenome-assembled genome bin R26
GACATTTTTACACCTCTTGATTTATGTCAAATCAAGAAATGGCCTACACATTATTATATTATATAAGGAGTCATCCATTTCATTACTCCTGAACCACGCTCTGACTTTCCTCGGAGGAAACCCGGACTTTCCTCCGAGGAAACTCCCACTTTCATCGGAGGAAAGTCTGAGGCATATATACTCTATCTCCGAATAAAGACGTTAATTTCTGATAAAAACATGGTTGTTGACGGAAAAATGCGTACCTTTGCACCTTATTAATATAAGGAACAAAAAAGTATGTCGACAATATTACATATAGAAACCAGTACGGATGTATGTTCTGTAGCTGTATCTGAGGATTCACATGTAATCTTCGAGCAGGACGACCACAGCGGTCCGAATCATGCAGAACGGCTAGGTACAATGATTGACGAGGCCCTCTCGTTTACAGACAACCACGCTATCCCATTTGATGCTGTTGCCGTAAGTTGTGGACCTGGCTCATATACAGGCTTGCGCATTGGTGTTTCGATGGCAAAGGGCATCTGCTATGGTAGGAACCTGAAGCTGATTGCCGTTCCAACATTGGAACTATTGTGCGTTCCCATCCTGCTCCGTGAGATGGTAGAAGAAGATGCTCTGCTTTGTCCGATGCTCGACGCCAGAAGGATGGAAGTATATGCAGGCATCTATGATCGTGCATTAAAACCCATCAGGGAAATTGGTGCTGACATTGTGGATGGCGAGACCTACAAGGAATATCTCGATCAGCACCCAGTATATTTCTTCGGAAACGGCGCTAAGAAATGTATGGATGCCATTAATCATCCCAACGCCCACCTGATAGAGGGTATTGAGCCATTGGCCAAGTGGATGCAGCCTTTGGCAGAGAAGCGATTATTAAATGAACAAACGGAGGACGTAGCCTACTTCGTCCCCTATTATCTAAAGGATTTTGTGGCAAAAATGCCTAAGAAACTGTTATAAACGATGAACAAAATGCAGAATATAGATATGGATATCAAAGGATTAGACTACAACACGCAACGCGAGAAACTCATTATGCCAGAGTATGGTCGTGAGATTCAGAAAATGATAGCGTTTGCATGCGAATTGCCTACCAAGGAAGAGCGCTTGGAGTGCGCCCAGGCCATCATCAAGCAGATGGAGACCAAAAATCCGCAGTTGAAGGACAATGCCAATTACGAGCAGACGCTTTGGGATCATCTCTATCTGATGAGCCATCGGGAGTTGGAGATCGACTGGCCCTATGACATCTCGGATGCAGACAAGATTCTCTCGAAGCCCCAGCCCATGAAATTGCCTAAGGAACGTGTCAGACTGCGTCACTATGGCAGACTCGTGGAGGAGTTGTTTGAGAAGCTGAAGACGATGCCTGAGGGTGAAGAGCGCGATGCGCTGACCTTCTATACGGCTAATCAGATGAAGCGCGACCTTGCAACTTGGGGACACGGCTCTGCTGAAGATGAGCGCGTGGCTAACGATCTAGCTCATTTCACTGATGGTATTATCCAGCTGGATCTAAATTCATTTAGGTTTGAGAAATTATCCGGCTCTGACGAAGGCAAAAAGAACAAGAAAAAGAAGTAAATGGCATCATTCATCATCGAAGGCGGACATCTGCTGCAAGGAACCATCACACCACAGGGCGCTAAGAACGAGGCCCTGCAGGTGATTTGTGCCTCCTTGTTGACAGAGGAAGAGGTTATCATCCATAATATCCCCGACATCCGCGATGTGAACAATCTCATACAGTTACTACGCGACATTGGCGTGAAAGTCAGCAAGTTGTCAGAGGGCAGCTATTCCTTCCGAGCCGACGAGTTAAAGCTCGACTATCTGGAGAGCGATGAGTTCGTGCAGAAGTGTGCAGATTTGCGAGGGAGCGTGCTGATGATCGGTCCATTGCTGGCTCGTATGGGCAAGGCAATCATCACCAAGCCTGGTGGTGATAAGATAGGACGCAGAAGGCTTGACACCCATTTCCTTGGTTTCGAGAAGCTGGGTGCCAAGTTCATTCACATCCCAGGGCGCGATGTTTACGAGATAGCAGCCAAGCACCTGAAGGGTACTTATATGTTGCTCGACGAGGCATCAGTTACTGGTACTGCCAATATCGTGATGGCAGCTGTGTTTGCCAAGGGCACAACCACCATTTATAACGCAGCATGCGAACCTTATCTTCAGCAACTCTGCCATCTGCTGAACCAGATGGGAGCCCATATCAGTGGTATCGGCTCTAACCTGCTGACGATTGAGGGTGTGAAGCAATTGCATGGCGCAGAGCACAAGATATTGCCCGATATGATTGAGGTAGGCTCGTTCATCGGAATGGCAGCCATGTGTGGCGATGGCATCCGCATCAAGGATGTCTCTGTGAAAGATCTTGGTATCATCCCCGACTCTTTCCGTCGTCTAGGTGTGAAGATTAAGGTTGAAGGCGATGATCTGGTTATTCCACGTCAGAAGCATTACGAGATACAATCGTTCATCGATGGCACCATCATGACACTCGCAGATGCCCCTTGGCCTGGATTAACGCCCGACTTGCTATCCGTACTCATCGTAGTAGCCACTCAGGCCCGTGGTTCGGTATTGTTCCATCAGAAGATGTTTGAGAGTCGACTATTCTTTGTTGACAAACTCATCGATATGGGAGCTCAGATTATCCTCTGCGATCCGCATCGTGCCGTTGTTGTAGGCCACGACAGGAAGATCACTCTTCGCGGAGGTCGCATGTCGAGTCCAGATATCCGTGCAGGTATTGCCCTGCTGATAGCAGCCATGAGTGCAGAGGGCACAAGTCGCATTGATAATATCGAGCAGATAGATCGTGGCTACGAACACATCGAGGCCCGTCTAAACGCTCTTGGAGCAAAGATTATCAGAGGTTAGAGATATGATCAGGCGAGAAGAAGTATATAAGATCGGTCGGCTGGGCAAGGCGCACGGCATCAAGGGAGAAATCAGCTTTCTCTTCGATGATGATGTGTTCGATCGTGTGGATGCCGATTACCTGATTCTCGACATTGACAGCATCCTCGTACCCTTCTTCATCGAGGAATATCGCTTCAAGACAGATAGCAATGCCCTGATGAAGTTCGAAGGCATAGACTCCCAGGAGCAAGCCAGAGACTTGACGGGTTGCGATGTCTTCTTCCCACGCGAGCTGACTGATGAGGAAGAAGGTGACATCTCCTGGGCTTCACTTATAGGTTTCGATCTGGTAGATGCCCAGACAGAGACGGTGGTTGGCAAGATTGCCTCCATCGATGATGCCACCATCAACATACTCTTCGAACTTGAGGATGGTAAACTGATTCCCGCCTCGGAAGAGCTCATTACTAACGTAGATACAAAGCAACATCAAATAATCATTCAATTGCCAGAAGGCATTTTAGAGTTATGAAGAAACAAATAGCTATTCTTGGCTCTACGGGGTCAATAGGAACTCAGGCACTCGAGGTCATCGAGGAGCATAGTGACCTTTACGAGGTTTACTGTCTGACAGCTAACAATAAAGTAGAATTACTGGCTGAGCAAGCCCACAAGTTCAAGCCTGCAGCCATCGTGATTGCCAACGAGGCTCGCTATGATGAGCTGAAATCGTTGATGAGCGACATGCCCGATGTGAAGGTATATGCTGGTGCCAATGCGCTCGATGAGATTGTAGAGGCAGGTCCCATCAATATGGTACTCACGGCGATGGTTGGTTTCGCAGGACTTAACCCCACCATCCATGCTATCAAGGCAGGCAAGACTATCTGCTTGGCTAACAAGGAAACGCTGGTGGTGGCTGGAGAGTTGATTCTGGCTCTTGCCCAACAATATCACACTCCCATTCTCCCCGTTGACAGCGAGCATTCCGCTATCTTCCAGAGTCTCGTTGGCGAGGACCAGAATCCCATCGAAAAGATTCTGCTTACAGCCTCAGGCGGCCCATTCCGTCTGAAGTCGATGGAAGAGATTGCCCACGTTACCAAGGCCGATGCCCTGCGCCATCCTACATGGGATATGGGAGCCAAGATTACCATCGACTCTGCCTCGATGATGAACAAAGGTTTCGAAGTAATCGAGGCCAAGTGGCTCTTCGGTGTGGAAGCTAATCAGATTCAGGTATTGGTTCATCCGCAGAGTATCGTTCATAGTGCCGTTCAGTTCCAAGATGGTTCAGTAAAGGCCCAACTTGGTGTGCCCGATATGCGTCTGCCTATCCAATATGCCTTCTCGTTCCCTCAGCGTCTGCATCTGAGTGGTGAGCGTCTTGACCTCTTCAAGGCCCAGCATCTGGATTTCTTCGAGCCCGATCTGAATAAGTTCCGCTGTCTGGCTCTTGCTTTCGAGGCCATCAACAAAGGCGGAAACATGCCCTGTATCGTGAATGCAGCTAATGAGATTGTAAATCGTGGTTTCTTGGAGGACAAGTGTGGCTTCCTGCAGATGGGTGATATCATCGCAGAGACAATGCAACGTGCTACCTTCGATAAGAATCCATCGTACGATACATATATCGCCACCGATGCCGAGGCACGTCGCATCGCCACAGAATTGATGAACAAATAATAAGAATAAGGTAAAAAGATTATGGATATATTTCTGATTCGTCTATTGCAGTTCATGCTGGCAATAGGACTCTTAGTGCTGCTCCATGAGGGTGGTCATTTCTTCTTTGCCAAACTTTTTGGCATCCGTGTTGACAAGTTCTATCTCTTCTTCGATCCCAGTATCTGGAATTGGGATGGCTCACTCTTCAAGTGGAAGCCCAAGAACAGCCATACACAATATGGTATCGGATGGCTCCCCTTGGGTGGCTATTGCAAGATTGCAGGTATGATCGATGAGAGTTTCGATACTGAACAGATGAAACAGCCCGAGCAACCTTGGGAGTTCCGCTCAAAACCCGCTTGGCAGCGTTTGCTGGTCATGATTGGTGGTGTGCTGGTTAACTTCCTTCTCGCCTTGTTTATCTACTCCATGATTCTCTTCTATTGGGGCGACACCTACATTCCCGTGAAGGACATGACACTTGGTATGAAGTTCAATGCCGAGGCCAAGGCCCTGGGATTCAAGGATGGCGATATCCTGATAGGTACGGAGAAGGGAGCCTTCAAGGATTTCTCTGCCGACCTCTATCGCGACCTCTCCGAGGCCAAGCATGTTGACCTCATCCGCGATGGTAAGGAAATGGCCCTGAACCTCCCTGGCGATATTAATCTGCTGGGCATGCTTAAGGCCGAGCCTTCGTTCGTACGTCCGCTCATCCCCGCCGAGGTGGATAGCGTAATGGAAGACTCCCCCGCAGCATCCATGGGACTCCAGAAGGGTGATAAGATTGTAGCCATCAATGGCAACCCCATTGACAGCTACAATGAGTTTACCGATCAGTTAGGCATTCTCGAGGATATGATGACAGCAGCCAAGACTCAGGCTGATAGTCTGAAGGTTCGCACAGCTACTATCGTCTTCGAGCGCGAAGGTCTTGCCATGAACGAAGCTGATAATCAGACAGCAGAAACAACGATGGTCCGCGATACGGCAACAGTAACGCTGACACCAGAGCTCAAACTCGGTTTTTTTGTGAAGAGCCTCGCAGGACTCTACGAGCCCTACACCCGCGAATACGGATTCTTTGAAAGCATCCCTGCCGGTATCAAGTATGGTTGGAATGTCCTTGCCGGATATGTTGGCGATATGAAGTACGTCTTCACCGCTGATGGTGCCAAGTCGTTAGGTGGTTTCGGAGCTATCGGAAGTCTCTTCCCACCCATGTGGGATTGGTATCTCTTCTGGAAGATGACCGCCTTCCTCTCTATCATCCTTGCTTTCATGAACATCCTGCCCATCCCTGCACTCGATGGTGGACATGTATTGTTCCTGATCTATGAGATGATTACACGACGCAAGCCCTCAGAGACTTTCATGATCCGAGCTGAATACGTTGGCTTCGGTCTATTGATACTTCTGATGGTAGTGGCGAATCTCAACGATATTCTCCGCTGGCTCGGATACATGTAAGCACATATGATTGTAGTCATGATGACGCTGTTTGCCCTCGTCATCGTAGGATACGTAGGCGGCAAACTAGGATATTTAGGTGGCGACTTCGATAGGCAACTATCGAAGCTCGTCATTAATATCACTTGTCCTGCCTTGATTCTGTCTTCCGCTATGACGGGTGAATTACCTGATAGAAGGTTTATTCTGCCGCTGCTGCTTATCAGCGTCATCACCTACATTGTTTTAGCTGGCATCGCATTCATACTCCCGAGATACCTGACGAAGAAGAAAGACGATGAGGGTGTTCTTGGCTTTGCTCTGATGTTTGGCAACGTAGGCTTCATGGGTTACCCTGTTGTAGCCTCCATCTTTGGTCATGAAGCCGTATTCTATGCTGCCGTATTGAATGTGGTAAATACTTTCGCCGTATTCACCATCGGCACCATCCTGGTTACTGGTAAAAGCGAAGTTGAGGGCGAACGTTTCCAGAAGAAGGTGCTCTACTCCACCCCTATGCTGGCGGCCTATCTCACGATGACAATTGTTGCCCTCGAGATTGACAACATCCCCGAAGCCATCAGTCAACCACTAACGATGCTGGGCAATATCACCGTACCAGCAGCCTTGCTCATCATCGGCTCTTCCATGTCACAACTTTCCTTAAGGGCATTGCTTGGCAATTTCTCCGTCTATGCCACAGCCCTTTTCCGATTAGCCATCCTCCCCATTGGTGTTTACTATCTCTGTATTCTTCTTGGCTTCTCTGAGTTTGTAGTCAACATCAATACCGTGGTTATCGCCATGCCCGTAGCCACTTATGGCACCATCCTTTGTCTGAAATACGGCAAGGATACCACCACCATTACCGAAGTCACCTTTATCACCACCTTACTCTCGATGGTTTCCATTCCCTTGCTGGTAATGTTCTTTCTATAATCAACCAGAAAGAAAAGATAATCACGTAAACCATTATCACCTGCAACATTGTTGGGTGCAACCCGTCAATACTGGCACCTGGAAGTTCAGCCATTCTGGCGAGAACAACGTTCAGACCATTTACTATATATATTAATAGGTACGCGAGAGAGGGCGCCACAAGCACCACCAATGCAAGATACAGAATCAGAGTGGCTGCAGGTATAACAATCAGGTTTGTCAACAGAAAATAAGAGGAGAAACGCCCGAAATAGAAAGCCACCAACGGAGCCACTCCCATTTGGGCCGCACATGATACTGATAATAGTCCCCAAAGCCATTTCACCACGCGATGATCCATCAGATACTGCTCCGTAAACATCCGCCCGAATATAGGCATCCATAACAGGATTGACAATACCGCCATAAACGACATCTGGAAACCCACATCGAATAGCGACTTCGGATTGATTACAAGCATGATCATGGCTGTGAAAGCCAACGTGTTAACCGACATCCTCCTACGATGGCCGAGCGATAGCAGGGCATATACACTAAGCATGATAGCCGATCGCACCACACTCACCGACATTCCCACAAGGAAAACAAAAGCCCAGATGCTGAGTATCACCAGCAATTGCGATACCATCCGCCATCGTCTTCCCACCACGAGCGAGAGCAACATATAGATGATTCCCAGATGCAGTCCGCTAAGCGCTAACACATGCGAGGCTCCCGTTACGGAATAAGTATCCTTCAAATCCTTAGTTAGTGCGGATTTATCGCCTAGCGCCATCGCTGCCACCACGGCATAGGCATCGCCTTCCATGCCTCCGTCGGATAATCGTTGCAGAAGTTGATCGCGTTTTTGTAGGAAGAACATCTTTGAACGTTCTAATCTTGACGTTTCCTCCGAGTAAACCTCTCCTTTAGTCGTATGAAAGTCCTGCTCCCAATGCTGCCTTTCAGCCATCGAGGCTCCTAGCAACACAAAGCACACCTCAATGGCCACCGTTTGCACATGAGCCATCCGCCACGAAAGCAAAGCAAGAACCACTCCACCTATCAACAGATACCACCACGAAACGGGCAACGCCACATATCTGCCCACGACTATTCCAGTCATCAGGCCAACCGCCAGAGGCATCAATGGAGCGATTTCAGTCAATCTGCCTTTCATATCCACCAGATTTAATGCTGCAAAGTTACAACTTTTTAGGGAAACAAACAAATAAATTTGGTATTTCCCCTAATTTACATTATCTTTGCAACCGATATGGAAATAGTAAGTATGCCCTTGTGGGCTTGGATTCTGTTTTATATACTGGTATTCATCATGCTCATCATCGACCTGAAGTCGTTTGGCAAGAAAGGTCAGCATGAGGTAAGCGTGACTGAAGCCCTGAAGATGACCGCTGTCTGGATAGGCGTATCGCTCGTATTCTGTGCGGGCATCTACTTCTTCTATCCCGTGGAGGCCCATGAGAAGGCTATGGAATTCCTGGCTGGTTATCTGATAGAAAAATCACTCTCGATGGATAACCTCTTCGTGTTCCTCATGCTCTTCTCCTTCTTTGGTATAGAACGTAAATACCAGCATGAGGTACTCTTCTGGGGCATCTTCGGAGCCTTGGTACTCCGTAGCATCTTTATCTTTGCAGGTGCCGCTATGGTGGCGCGTTTCGAGTGGATACTCGCCATCTTCGGCGTATTCCTCATCTATACGGGCATTAAGATGTTCGGGCACAACGATGGCGAACAGGTTGATCCCTCCAAGAACATCTTCGTAAAGATCTTCAAGAAGTTCTTCCCTGTGACCGATCAGATGCACAATGACCATTTCTTTATCATCGAGAACGGCAAGCGATTAGCTACTCCACTCTTCATTGCCTTGCTGGTGATCGAGACTACCGATGTGGCTTTTGCCGTTGACTCCATCCCTGCTGTCTTCTCCGTGTCGCGCGATCCGTTTATCGTACTCACATCCAATATCTTCGCCATCTTGGGCCTCCGTGCCCTCTATTTTGCCTTGGCAGCTGTGGCTAAGTACTTCACCTATCTGAAGTATGGCCTCGGCATCATCCTGAGCTTTGTGGGTCTGAAGATGTTACTCGAAGTATTCTGGCACATCAAGGTGCCCACCACCCTCTCGCTCGCCATTATCTTTGGCGTACTCGTACTTTCCATGGGACTCTCCGTCCTTATTTCAAGAAGCAAACAACACTAAAATAATATGGAGAACCTGAACTATACCAACGATGCCGTGATGCTGTTGAAGGACTTGATAGCCATTCCTTCCATCAGCAGAAACGAGGAAAAGGCTGCTGATAAGTTAGCCGAGTACCTGAACCTTTGGCACTTGCCCTTCGGACGCGAGGGTAACAATCTCTGGGTGGGCTGTCCCGATTGGGACAACAACCGTCCTACGGTGATGCTCAATGCCCACATTGATACGGTGAAACCCGTCAGTTCATGGACACGCGATCCCTTCCAGCCTATGCAGGAAGGCGATATGCTTTACGGTCTTGGTGCCAATGATTGCGGTGGAGGCTTGGTGGCCCTGCTCCAGACCTATCGCATCATGCTCGAGCGCCCACGCAACTACAATATCCTTTGGGTGGCCTCTGCCGAGGAAGAGGTGTCGGGCGAGAACGGTTTCAGTCGTGTGATGTCAAAGTTGCCCAAGATCGATGTGGCCATCGTGGGTGAGCCTACGGGTATGCAACCCGCCATTGCCGAGAAGGGATTGATGGTGATTGATGGCTATGCCCATGGCAAGTCGGGCCATGCTGCTCGCGAAGAGGGTGTGAACGCCATCTACGAAGCCCTCGAAGACCTGATATGGCTTCGCGATTACAAGTTCCGTAAGGTTAGTCCGCTGCTTGGTGCCACGAAGATGACCGTCACCGTGGTGGAGGGTGGTACCCAGCACAACGTGATTCCCGATACGCTTCATTTTGTGATTGATGTACGCACGAACGAATTCTATCAGAATGAATACCTATTTGAATTCCTTCGCAAGAAGATGACCAAGTGTGAACTCCGCGCCCGCTCGTTCCGTCTCCACTCTTCAAGCATTCCCGAGGATCATCCGCTCATCCGTCGTTGTATCGAGCGTGGCATGCAGCCCTTCGGATCGCCCACCCTTAGCGATCAGGCCTTGATGCCTTTCCTCTCATTCAAGTTGGGCCCGGGCGATTCAGGCCGTTCCCACTCAGCCGATGAGTTTATCAAGATCTCAGAGATTCAACAGGCCATCGATACCTACGTTGGTCTGCTCGATGGGCTCACCCTTTAACGGGCGAGCCAGTTTTCCGGATTCAACTTCTCGTTGCCACGACGCAACTGGAATTGCATAACACCGTCCGCCCCCACTTTTCCGAGTGTCTGGCGGGCGCTTACTTTTTGTCCTCTACTCACGTTCACCGAAGCCAGATCGCAATATACCGAGAGATAGCTGCCATGACGAACGATGACTACCGTAGTACCAGCATAGCCGAACACGGCACTTACCTCTCCATCGAAGATACAACGCACGGCGGCACCGGGTTGTCCCTTGATGTCAATACCCTTCTTATCCAGCGTCACATGACCTTTCACATCAGTTACATGGTTCGTACCAAAGTGGTTCATAATCCTGTAACTACCAGTTATAGGCATGGGCAAGCGGCCACGATTGCTCTCAAAATTGCCACTCAACTGACGGTCTACCGTTGATACGGTATAGGTCTCCGTGGCGACCGATTTCTTAGCCTCAGCCACTTCCTTCTCACGGGCTTTAGCTTCGGCAGCAGCCTTACGTTCAGCAGCCAATCGGGCATTCTCAGCCTCACGGGCCTTGCGCTCAGCCTCAGCCTTCTCGCGAGCCGATTTCTGAGCTGCAGCCCTAGCCTCAGCCTTGGCTTTCTCTTCCCTCGCCTTTGCCTCGGCTATGCGACGCTCGTTTTCCTTACGAGCCGCCTCGGCAGCAGCCTTCTTTCTAGCCAGTTCCTCTGCCCTACGCTTGGCTTCAGCCTCAGCGGCCTTACGTCTGGCCTCAGCCTCGGCACGAGCTTTGGCACGGGCTATCTCTTGGGCTATCAACTTATCAATCTGGGCATTCAGTTCAGCATCACGCTTTTTCTGTTTGTCTATGATGCCCTGAATGGTCTTCTGTTCTTTCTTCAGCGAGTTGACCACCTTCTGCTGTTCCTCCTGCTTATTCTCAAGCGATTTCTTCTCTTGTTCGCCTCGATACAGCAGATCGTTCTTCTGACGCTTGGCAGCTGTCAACTCATTATAAGCATCCTTCACTTGTTCTTGCATCGACATCACAGCCTCGCCTTGGGTCTGTTGATAGGCAGCATACTCGCGTACGAACCTCATTCTACGATACATCTGCGAGAAACTCTTGGCGCTGAATACGAACATCAGTTTGCTCTGGATATTCCTATGGGCGTGCATGTATCGCAATGACTTGGTGTAGCGCTGCTTGCGCTCTTCCAACTCCTGCTTCAGCATCTTCAGCTGATCGTTCAATAGCTGGATATCCCCGTCCAGACGTACAATGTCATGACGGATGGTATCAATGGTCTTGCGCTTATCAGCAATCTCGTTGTTGATCACCAAGAGGTTCTGCAGTCGCTTGTTCACATTGCGCTCGTTAGCCTTCAGGCGTTGCTCCTGAACCTTAATCTGATTGCGCACCTGCTGCTGTTCCTGCTTCAGTCCGTTCACGGTGGGCTGCTTGGCTGTGGTGGTCTTCTTGGTGGTGGTGGTTTTCTTGGCACCCGATTTTTTTGTGGTTTTCTTGGCCGCAGGCTTCCTTGCCTGGGACTTCTGGGTAGTACGAGCCTTCGTGGCAGTGGTCCGCTTTTGCTGAGCTGGAACCGTTGCCACGAAGCACATCAATAACCAGAGGAGAATTAGTCTCTTCACGCTTATATTACAGTATTTTCAATTGTAGTCTATATTCTTACAGAGCCATGAACCGTCTGAGAATCTCGTCAACGGTTACCTCACGATATTTGTTTGATATCTCCGTTCTTGTCTCCCATTCTGTTTCCGATCCGATGTAGTTGAGTGTCATACCCAACTTCACCTCCTTCTCGGGTGTGGTCAGTACGATGCCATGCTTGTGGGGGAACACCTTCTTCTGCAAGGGCTCAAACTGGTCATAGTCCCAGTTCAGCTGGGTGTTGCCATTGAAACGGTCCTTGTAGAGGATGTTTGCCATACGGATCAGGGCTGTGCTCTTGCTGGCCAACCAGCTATAGTCCATCTTACCCTCCTCGAGACTGATAATCATGTCATCACCGCTCTCGATGGTTGAGTAGGTCTTTGTGGTGTCAGCGGTATGCTTCATGATGTTGTTCTGATTGGGCTTGAACAACTCATTCCAGAACAGGGCCTGAAGCGAATTGAAGTTCAGTCCGCTGTTACGCAGGAAGTCTACCTGGATATACGGTGCCTTCAGGTACTGCTTGTTAATACGGTCCATAATGAGCACATAGTCCTTCGTGAGTTCGATACGTCCAGCCTCCACGAATCCGAAAGCCATAAGCTGCAAACGGATCACGTCATCGCGCTTCATACGGAGATTACCCGTGAGCGTCAACTTCTGGGGACCCACCTCAACTGAGAACTTCACCTTCGAGGTGATGAACTTAGCCGTCGAGGCATTGTCCTGCACTTTTTCTACGAATGTTCCTGCTGCTCTTTGCTCAGCGGTCAACTGTACTGGTTGGGGCTTCTTCTTGAAGATTCCACACGAAGTTAACAACAGCAAAGGCATTGCCATAACGGCCACTTTGAAAATACTTGTACGTTTCATTCTTCTTTTATTTTAAGTTTTATTTTATCTGCATGTTCCAGAATCACGGCGTTGTCCATCTTCTCGTCCAGGTTCTGAATAGCCTGATCGATGTATATCTTCGCCTCGGCATAGCGCTCCTCCATATAGAGTATCCACGCGTAGGTATCGAGATAGGTAGAGTTCTTGGGCTCCGCCTTAATGGTCTTGTAACTCATCTCCTCAGCCTTTGTCAGCCGCTCGCCACGCTCGCTCAGGTAATAGGCGTAGTTGTTCAGACAACCTATGTTGTCGGCCTTCCATACCAAGCAGGAGTCGTAAGCCTCGAAAGCCTCTTGGGCCAATCCCTGCTGATGCAGAATGTCGCCCATCACGGCGTAGAAGTCCGATACGATATCGGGGTTGCTGTCCTCGCGAATCACGCCGATGCCGTTCTTGAAGGTTTCGAGGGCGGCATCCAGACTATCGCGTTTGTAGTAGGCGATGCCCTGATAGTAGTAGAAGGCCATGTCATCGGGATTGTACTGACGGGCGTCCTGACACAGTTCCACCACGCGTTCCATATTGTCCTCCTCCCATGCGTAGCCCACCAGCTGCAGTCGTGCCATCGAGTTGTCAGGGGCTATCTCGAGCACCTTCTCCAGCACCCGACTGATGCTGTCCTTGGGCATCTTCTTGGCGTTCATATACGAGGCACAGAGCAGAGCCATGTCCTCATCGTTCTGCGGCTGCGAGAGCATCTTGCGGAACAGGTTCAGCACGCGGGTGCTGTCTTCCATCGCCTCGGCCACGGCTATCTCCTGCCTCAGCAGATGGGTGCGCTCCTCCGAGGTGGCGTTCTTGTTCAGCAGCACGCGCTCGGTCAGCGAATCGGCTATCTCCCTATGATCCAGTGCCAGATGATAGGTGCGGAGCGACATCAGCACGCGGTTGTTATCGGGCTCCTGAGCCAACACACGATCGTACACTTTCAAGGCCTTCTTCACCTGACCGTTCATCATCATCGTCTCACCATACATGGCCAGATAATTCAGATCGTTGGGGTATTTCTCGGCCAAGGCTTTCATCTCGGCGATGGCTTTCTTCTTATCTCCCATACGGGCGAATATCTCGCTTTTGGCCACTGATATGCGCTCGTTCTTGCCATCGATGGCCTCTATGCGGTTCAGCACCTCTACGGCCTTATCGTTCTGCCCCACCTGCTGATACAACTGGAACAGCATCTCCAAGAGGTCCAGACGCTCCTTATCGCGATCGTATATCTTCTCCACCACGGGAATGGCCTGGGCAAAATCCTGTTGACGGATGTATATCTGGGCCAGCGTCTCCATATAGGTATCGTTGTCGGGCTGAAGAGCGGCAGCTTTCTTGATACACTCCACCGATTTCTTCGTATCCTTCAGCGCATTGTAGTATTGGGCCAGATAGTAGTACACCTCAGGGGCCTCGGGGTTCAACTCCTGACAATGGCGCAACAAGTCGAAGGCAGCATCGTTATTGCCCTTCTGCCGCTGTATCATCGCCTCGAGAAAGAACTCATCGTAGGTGCGCTGGGTATTCAAGGTGTCCTGGGCGAAGCTTTTCAGCCCCGTCATCAGCATCACCAATATCAGTACCTTAATCTTCAATGTTCAATCTTCAATGTTCAATCTTCAATGTTCAATGAATCATCACTTCTTTCCCGTATGTCCGAATCCGCCCTCGCCACGCTCGGTCTCATCCAGCACATCCACGGGTATCATTTCTCCCTGCTCATGACGGGCTATCACCATCTGGGCAATACGCTCGCCATCCTCTATTAAAAAGTCCTCTTGCGAAAGGTTGATCAGGATCACACCGATCTCTCCGCGATAGTCAGCATCGATGGTGCCCGGCGTGTTCAGCACCGTGATACCCTTCTTCAGGGCCAGTCCGCTGCGAGGTCTTACCTGAGCCTCGTAACCCACGGGCAATGCAATGTGCAGTCCAGTTGGAATAAGTTTGCGCTCCAATGGTTTCAGGGTGATGGGACTATCTATATTGGCTCTCAGGTCCATGCCTGCGCTCTGCTCAGTGGCATATTGTGGCAATGGTTGATGACCCTTGTTTACTACCTTGATTTTAAGCATCGTTTTAAAATTATATTTTAATCCATGTGCAAAGGTAGTGTTTTCTTTCCAATTATCCATAATTTTCTGCGAAAAATGTGTTTTTTTAGGCGAAATTAGTTACTTTTGCACCCAAGAATATGATGAACTGGCAACAACTGATATCGAATAAGCGTCTCGGACAGGAGCATCGCCACCCCGAGCGCCATGATGACCGAACGGAATTCAAGCGCGATTATGACCGCCTGATTTTCTCCGCTCCCTTCCGTCGTCTGCAGAACAAAACGCAGGTTTTCCCGCTTCCGGGTAGCATCTTTGTGCACAACCGTCTGACTCACTCTTTAGAGGTGGCCAGCGTAGGTATGTCATTGGGCAATGATGTGGCCCAGATACTCACCCAGCGCCATCCCGAACTCAAGGACACCATGTTTCAGGAGATAGGGCAGATAGTGGCCACCGCCTGCCTTGCCCACGATCTGGGCAATCCGCCCTTCGGTCATAGTGGCGAGAAGGCCATGCAGGCTTATTTCCTCGAGGGAGCCGGCACCGAACTCCAGCGCGAGGTATCGCCCACGTTCTGGAACGACCTCACCCACTTCGAGGGCAATGCCAATGCCTTCCGATTGCTTACCCATCAGTTCAAGGGTCGCCGACCCGGTGGATTCGTGATGACCTACTCCACCCTCGCCAGCATTGTGAAATATCCTTACTCTTCATCCGCCGCAGGCAAGAAGGGCAAGTTCGGATTTTTCGAATCCGAGAAGGAATCTTACCTCAAGATAGCCGATGAGCTCGGCATCCCCTGCCGCTCAGCCGTTGGCGAGCCCCTGCGCTTCGTTCGCCATCCGCTGGTTTACCTGGTAGAGGCCGCCGATGATATCTGCTACGAGATTATGGACCTCGAGGATGCCCATAAACTCAAGATCATCACCCACGAGGAGACCATGGATCTGCTGCTCAGCTTCTTCGATGAGGAGAGCCAGCAACACATTCTCCAGCGCATCAGCGAGGAAGGCGTCACCGATAATAATGAAAAGGTGGTTTACCTGCGCGCCTGCGTCATTGGCAAGTTAGAAAATGAATGCGTGCGCGTGTTTACCGATCATGAGGATGCCATTCTCAGCGGCGAGTTTGAGGGCAGTCTGGTAGATCATATCAGCCCACTCCAAAAGGACGCCTACGAGCGTTGCAGCAGCTTCTCCGTGGATCGTATATACAAGAGTCGTCCGGTGCTCGATGTAGAACTCTCAGGTTACCAGATTATCCAGACCCTCATGCAGAAGTTCATCGGGGCCGCCGTCCATCCCGAGCGTTTCTACTCCAAGCACCTCATCAGTCGCGTATCGAGCCAGTACCACATTGATGCGCCCGATCTCGAGACCCGTCTCATGTCCGTCATCGACTACATCAGCGGCATGACCGACGTTTACGCCTTAGACATCTACCAGAAGATCAACGGCATCTCTCTGCCGATAGTATAAAGCAATATACCCAGCCGGTTGGCTGGGTATATTGCATTTTAATCAGGCCGATTGTCTGGGTATAATTTATTTGACAGTGAGCCATACAGCCTCGCCCTTTTCCTTAGCTTCTACAATCTTCTTTTTCAGTTTTTCGAGCCAATGGCGGGAGTTAAGTACGCAACCCACTTGGCTGTTCTCACCTACGAGGATGCAGCCTTGCGTGTCCTTGGCGGTGTTGCCCGCATGGATGCGAACGCCTTGCCACTCGCGATTGAACTCAGGACCACCGAGCAAGATAGGCAACCACTGCTTGAACTTGGGCGAGTAAGAGATAACAACCGCGTAACGCCCCTCCGGAATGGCCGACCGGCCTTTGATTTTCCTACCGCCGTGGGCATAATCGCGCCAGGTGGGTTCGAGTGTATCACAGAAATAAGTCTCCTTCGAGCCAGTAGAATACTCATCAATCACCGGCTCCTGAATGGAAAGCCTACCAATGGTGTAGGCCTTCCGCTTTGCTATACGTGTCAATATTAGTTCCATACTTTTAATTAATAATTAAGAATGCATAATGCATAATTAAAACGCCCTTAATGTCACAAAGTGACAATGTTACGAATTGACATTCTTCTGCCAGTGGTGGCGGTCAGCCTTGCTAATCCAACCATCGCGTGACCATCGGGAGAGAATCATGCGTATGGACGACTCACCACAGAATCCGCGCTTCAAGGCTCGAAGATCATCGATGGTGAACGTGGGCGAAAGTTGGTCGAACACTGAATGGTTAGCCCCATATCGCTGACACTTGTCCTCAGCACTTACATATTCATTCCTCAGCGCCTCGCCAAAGGTCTTCATCTGCTGACTCAGGCAATACTCAGCCATCATCGTGGCGAATTCAATCGTAGCCTTCGACTCTTTCTCGGCCCCTGACAATAAGTGATGTATCACCCCACAACGGAATCCGATAACCGCCGCACGCTTACGATACGTATCTTTCACGTGATCGATATCCTTCGCAGCTTCCACGCGCTTGGCTTCGACCCAATCCTCGATGGCCCTGCGCAGACGAGGTGTATCAATCATGCCGCTGAATGAGCGCAGGCGGGTGACTGCCTCCTGAATCCTGGCTTCCTCCTCAGGCGAGCGATGCTTAAACTTGGTCATCTTGGCAAACGACCCATCGGGCATTTCCGCTACGAGGATGCACGAGCTGAGTCCGTTTTCTATGTTGTCCGCCTTGAAGCACTTGCGCATAGCGCCATACGTGCCCAACATGGTCCAGTTGTAAGCCACGTTTACCACGCCGCTCTCGGCTACATCCGAGTTGTAGTCCTGGCCCCATTCTCCATAGTCAAAACTCAGGCGATAGATGTCATATTTTGAGCTCCACGAACCCGCGCCATTGGTCTTGCGCAGTGTGTCGAGTTCCTCACCAAAACTATAGATGGTGTGCCCTGCAGAGTTCTTAAAACGTTTGAGGAGTGTAGAGCACGATACGGTGACTGGCACCACTCGTATCAATACATGCGGATCATCGGGTGCTTTCTCGTTCGCCTTACGCCCCTTCTTGCGCTCTTTCCATTCTTCCTCACGCTTGCGGGCCAGCATGTCTTCCTCATCCAGTTGGCGCTTCCAGATGTCAACGGCATTCTTACAAACACTCTTGTTTGATGCCTGCTCACCGCGGATAATGCTCATCAGTCCCAGCCGGTGTATGTTGCCGTCACAATACTCTACCGTTACCTGGTCAGCGTATGTAGCTGCTATCGGCATTACCGCACACAGCACCGGCATGTGCATCGAGACTGGTATACCTATCAAGGATTCTTTCAACCCGATGGGCAGCGTGCGAATATTCACCTTTACGCCTGTCTGCTCAGCCACTACCTCTGCATCATCCATTTCATCAGGGGAGATTCCCATCTCCAGCGCACTCGTTATCTGATCCATCAACCGCGAGCCCTTGGTGGGTTCCTTGCAGGCCGAGTGGATGATACTTCGCATCTCCTGAACTGCGAGTCCATAACGGGGCATCACTTCCAGCAGCCACTCTTCGCAGTTGTCGCAGATAGCGCGCAGATTCGCAGCCAACTGATGCAGGCGCTTGTTGCGCTCGCCCTCCGAAGGTTCTCCACCCGTGCGATGCCAAAACTCGGCAATGATAGAGGTGTAAGGCACGCCCCTGAAGTCCTGCGGGAAAGTCTTATCTAGCGATGGACCGCTCGACTCAATGACTTTTTGTTCCCCTCCTTCAGCATCATAGTAATTTCCATCCTCCGTACGTCCGTCAATGCTCAATCCCCTGTCGGTATAAGCCTTGCGGCGAGCGGCCACCTCTTCATCCGACAACTGTTCATACCACCCGTCAGCACGATAAATCTCATAATCGGCTGGCGTAATATAGATGAATCGCTCGGGCGTAAAACAACTGGTATCGGGCTCCACACCCAGCGCCTTGCAATAGGCTCGCTGCGCCTCAGGCACCGTCATCCCTATCGGCAGGCGGATGTCAATGTGCAACTTCTTGCGGGCTGAATAATCCTTGTGCAGCAGCAATCCCTGCCATGCGCCACCTATCTCTATATCCAGTTGTTCAGATCGTTGGTTGGCTGCCTCCACCAATTCTGCATCATCAATGTCTACGCAAGTCTGCCAAGTGAAACTCTCAGGATCAATGTGCTCCCGATCGCGATAGTTATCGCGGAATCGCGTGTAGTGCGGGCATCGGAATGGCAGATAGCCCTTCAATCGGCGCTGCTCCTCATCATCGGTACTTGTGTTGATACGCTCTGCCAGTTGCTTCAACCTTGGCGACTGCGTGAGCGAATCGTAGTCAGGGAGCGGGCATTCCGTTATGAATGCCCTTGTCTGCTCCTTGTTCTGTCGTGGGTTGAGTGCTATCATCCTGCGAATCATTTCCATATTGTTTCCTCCTTTCGTGTCTTAAAGTAACTAATAATCTCATCAGTTTCCTCCTCATAGAGCGCCTTGGTGAGCGCCAATCCATATTTTTTGGGGAACTTGAAGGTTACGTAAACGTACTCATCCTTCAGTCTGCGGTGACCATTATCGCTACGATACATGGGGCGCGTCATCTTCACCACCCCGTGAGCCGTCTCATAGAGAGTCTCATGCATTGGGCCGTTAGCTCCCACATTGTAGCGCTTCACTCGGGTACGTCCATCGGCATCCACCGAGATACCGCCCTTGTAACTCACGCGCTCGCCGCCAGTCACCTGCTTATCATCCTCCCAAGGACAGGGATAGACATTAATGTCCCCGTTGGTCATGAAGTTAATACTGCCGTCCATCTGGACGTTCTGCAAAATCTGTGGTTTGAAAATTGTTGGTTTCATAAAATCTTCGTTGTTAAGCGAGGTGAGTGGAGCTTTCAGAAAAGAAGGTTGCGCAAATTATCCCGGGGACTCCCCTCATCATGCTCGCCTCAACTCAGATTTGTAAAAATGATGATTAATTCTCTTGCTGGTCTTATTTTAGATCATGTGACCCATGAAGCGCCAGTCTCTCTTCATTCCTCTTGGCATCCGGCACTGATTCATCATTGACATCTGACGACGTGCATTCTCAGCGATAGTGCCCTTTGCAATCAGCATTCTGTTTCTTGTTCTCGACATAATTCTTTTTTTTACGTCGCCCCTTTCAGCGACCTTTAAGTTCAACATTTTGCCTTTCGACGATGCAAAGGTAAGCACAAAAAAATCCGAATGCAATAGTTTTTATTGCACTCGGAATGTATTGCCGAATAAAAGAAAAATCAGCCGAAAACGCTGCCGAAACTTCGGCTAAATACCCTTTCGGAAAGCACTAAGAAATCTTGTTCCAACACCATTTCGCCGTCTTTCCTCTGTGGCATCCTGGCCCTTCTTATCAGTAAACGTCCAATGGGGGTGTTTGCCGAACGTGGAACTAATCTTCTTTTCAATAGTATCTTTGCTTGGCAGGTTAATAAAACCCAACCCCGCCATATAGTCAATGTACGACTGAGCCGATGAGAAACTAGGCATCTCACTGGTCTGGTTCATTATCTGCATGATGAAAGCATGGTCATAGGCATACTTAATGACCTCCTCGGCTATTACAATCTCCATAGCCCGCTTCACGCGTTCATCAATCGTATGGTTCATGGCAAACTCGCTGACAGCCTCAGATTTCGCTGGCGGTATGTTATGCGCAGATGTCGGTGCGCCACCAAACGGCTTATCGCCGTGCGCCATCTTTATTCTGTCGCACGTGCGCCGTAGTGCAGCGTCCTGTGTATCGAAAGCATGCGCCAACAAGAATGCCAGATAGTGGTCACGCTGCTGAGCATTCTCAGGATCCATCGCCTCAGCAACCACATCTTCCACAGCCCTAAGGCGACTGCCATAGAGCATCATCTCGGATTTGTATGACATTAAGGTTTATAGGTTATCTGCTTATTTACCATTTCAACCACTTTTTTAACATCCGGTTCAATCTTACTCCTTGTGATACCCAATTCTTCGTTAGGTTCCATTACTAACTTAACAGGAGTCATTGATGGAACGAAATGGAGTATTATCATCGATAATACAGAAACAATGGACTTAGCGCAAGTATCAATGCTATTTTTATGGAATTCATCATACAATGGTAAAGCAAACAAGTCCATATCTTCAAATCCAAGGCACACTATTACCGTTTTTTCGTCATCATCATATGCGGGCCAGATAGAGAGAACTACTTCATCTTGCTGCATTATCTCCGCTTGACTTATTCCTATACCAAAGTGCCTAAGTTTTTCGGGAATATGGTTTAGGGTCATAACGGAGTAGTCGTTCCAAATTCTTACATTATACTTGTTGTTTCTTGCAGGCACAATAGCAAGACACTCTTCTAAAGAGACGCTCTGTGTTAAGCCTGCCAAACCCAGTACTTTAATATTTGAAATTTCTATCTTATCCCATACTGCGCATTCGGGTTGTAATTGCCACATAGAAAGAAACTCAGCCCTATTCTTATCTTTCTTATACAACTCGGGTAAGTTATCTTTCAAACCATAATTCACCACAGGGTGACTATGCGTCTTGATTCCATAGCCATCATAATGTGTTGAATCATCTTCAACAACGACGAGTGTTGCCACCTGTATGCCTATTTCGCCACCAGCATAGATAATCTGGTATGGCGGCTGCGCGGGAAGTAAATGTGATTGTATCATTTGTTAATCCTGTTTTTGTTTTCGGCTTGCAAAGGTACAAAAAAGTCCTGAGATTAATGCATGTAGTGTGATATTTACACATTATTTAAGACTATTATTATGAGGTATAATTTGGCGGACGGCATCCGCCAAATCATCACAATGCCAATTTGTGACATTGTCACATTAAGGTGGTTGCGATTTGGTGATGGTGTGGGCTGTAGGTATATAAGAATTATATAATATTATAATATTATATAATTTATTAATAGCCTGGGGCGCGAATTCGGAAGGTGCTTAATGTGGCAAAGTGGCAAAGTGATGAAGTGGCAGCCTAAAATGGCCTACCTTGCGCGATGATGGCGAAAATAGTTCTCGTGGGGCAAGAAATTACGGTTTCGAGGCAACGAAATTACGGCTCGCAAAAATCGGGCCTTATCGTGCAGAAAATCGGCCCTTATCGATGCCAAAAATTTGGTGGTCTCAGAAATTATTTGTACCTTTGCAATGCATTTGGGAAATGCATCGCGAGTGTGGGCGGCGGCTCAGCAAAGGCCAAGCAAGCTTGCCTCTGCATTCACCTTGCACCACCCTTGCATCGTCAATCATGAGAGACAAAACGCGGGAAGTGGCTGCCCGATGTAGTCAGTCACATCGAAGTCTAATACCATCAAAAACACACAAGAGTATGGCAAAGATTCTGTATGAAGTAAAGAAGAACACGAACAAGTACAACGCCGCCTATGGCAAGTGGTACGCCCAGGTGAAGGCGCTCGAGACGCTGAACACCCGTAAGCTGGCGCAGCACATTTCAGAGCACGGCTCCATCTACACCCCCGACGTGGTGTATGGCGTTCTGGAGAAGTTCCGCAGCTGCCTCATCGAAATGCTGCTCAACTCGAAGAAGGTGAAGATTGACGGCCTCGGCATCTTCTACACCTCGATCGAGAACACCCGTGGAGGTTGCGAGAAGCGCGACGAGTTCAACGTGAACAAGCACCTGAAGGCGCTCCACATCCGATTCCTCCCTGAGCAGGAACAGGAGCAGAACCTCTCGAGCCGAGAGTTCATCAAGCAGGCTGAGTTCATCGACGTGGAAAGTCTGAACAAGACTGAGGCTACTCAGCCCGCCAACGGCAGCGGCACTGGAACGGGCGATTAATTTTCAGAGGTGAGTGGTGAGAGGTAAGTGGTGAGAGATTACCGAGCAAGCCCTCGAACATACCTCTAGCTTCTCACCTCTAGCTTCTAAGTGTTTAACCTATTAAATCAAAAATGCTATGACAAAGAAAGAAACCGCAAAGTTCCTGGTGCAGTTGATCGCATCTATCGCAACAGCCATCCTCACCGCCCTCGGCACCACGAGTTGCATGGGGATGTAGAGACCGCCCTCGGATCAACCATCCGGGGGCATTTTTATGTCTGAAAAGTAAGATTTCCCTAAAATTATTTGGAACTTATCGATATTCTTTTTATCTTTGCACCGTCAGAAGTTCGCTTTTGGCTATCCGGGTAGAATCCCGCGTGGGGTAAGGCTTTATCGATACTGCCCATTTAAAGTCACCTTCGGGTGGCTTTTTTATTTTGTATACTTCATCATGAAGTACTTAATAAATGAGGCACCCATCACATCTTCACGAATAACGGAAATCATTTTCCCGCCTTTGATAATCATTACTTCTAAAGCCTCGCTGTTCTTCTCGAAATATTGTCTGATGCTAATAGCGAGTTGGCGGGGATTATAATCAACGGTCAGATTAATCAATACGCGATTCGTCTCCAAAGCGCGGTATGGTCAACTGCACCAATGAATACATCATTTGTTATTCCATCACCTTGGCAATTGTCACCCACATTGTAATAGGCACTTAAATAGTTGTATATAGCCTCATCACCCCTTTAGAGATTTTGCTGCTGGAAGCAGTGAAATCGTGGGTGATGCGGGGATACGAGAAGGAATGCCCAGCCAGCGCTCGGCGCTGGCTGGGCATTGTCATGCATTTCGTAAAATAGTTATATTATTGTTTCTTGGGGATGCGCTTGGTGAGGCCGATGGCGCCGGTGGGGCAGACGAGGCGGCAGAGGTGGCAGCCTACGCATTTGGTGCCGATGATGCGGGGCTGACGGGTGTTGGCATCGAAATCGATGGCCTGATGACCTCCATCCATACAAGACACATAGCAACGGCCACAACCCATACACTTATCGCGGTCGATCTTAGGATAGACCATCGTTTCGCGATCGAGATGGGAGGGCAGAACGAAGTTGGGCAATTCCTCGCCCACTACATCCTCCAAACGCTGAATGCCACGAGCGGCGAGGTAAGTCTGAAGGCCCAGCACCAGATCGTCGATGAGACGATAGCCAAACTGCATCACAGCGGTACAAACCTGCACGTTGCGGCAGCCTAACTGCATAAACTCCAGGGCATCGCGCCAAGTCTCGATACCACCGATACCGCTGAGTTCCACAGGCTTGCCATGCTTACCACTGAGCACATCGTTCGAGGCCATCTCGAAGATAAATCGCAGGGCAATGGGTTTCACAGCCTTTCCGCTATAGCCCGAGACGGTCTTCTTATCGCTGACAGCCGCCTCGCTCGACATGGTGACGCTCTTGATGGTATTGATGGCCGAGATGGCATCAGCACCGCCGAAATAGGCTCCCATGGCGGGACGGGTCATCTGGGTGATATTGGGTGTCATCTTGGGAATGACGGGGATATTGACATTACGCTTTACAAACGTGGTATAGGCACTCACGAGTTCCTGATCTTGTCCGATATCGCTACCCAAACCAACCAAGCGCATCTGCGGACAAGAGAAGTTGAGCTCTACGGCATCGCAGCCAGCCTCCTCAGCCATCTTGGCCAACTCGATCCACTCCTCCTCGAACTGGCCCATGATAGAGGCTACGACCACCTTCGAGGGATAGTTCTGCTTGAGGCGACGGAGGATATCGAAGTCCATCTGATAAGGATTCTCGGACAACTGCTCCATATTGCGGAAACCGGCAAACGAGGCGCCTTCTTTCACGGCATCGAAGCGCGGTGACACCTCGCGGATGTCTTGTTTGCAGATGGTCTTATAAAACACGCCTGCCCAACCAGCCTCGAAAGCACGCGACACCATATCGTAATTGGTACAAACGGCTGAAGAAGCGAGGAAGAAGGGGTTCTCGCAAGGAATACCGCAGAAGGTGATGGCGAGCGAGGGTAAATCAACCGACTCGGGCTTTTTGGCATCGACGGCCTTGAGCAATTCACGGATGCGGATAGGCTGATCGTAGTGGATACAAGCCTGCTCGGCACGCTCAAGATCGGCATCGGTACAGCCTTCGAGCCAGCGCCAGGCATTCTGGGCATTATCGAAACGAATGGCACGGATGGCACGGGCTACATCGCCATGCTGACACGCTTTGCTGCAAGGGGCATCCTTACACAACAGGCAACGTGAGGCCTCTTCATGGATGTGGATCATAAGCTATCGTTTTTTAGTTATCTGCTGCAAATATACAACTTTTTGGCGAGAAAGCAAAAAATTCAAGATTTATTTTGCATTTCTCTCGATTTGCACTACCTTTGAGCTACGCTCTAAGGTACTCACGCTCGGAAAAACTCAAATTAATTTGGTTTTTCTCTCACTTATTCGTACCTTTGCAGCCGAAATGAAGAAATTGTATATTGAAACGTATGGCTGCCAGATGAATGTGGCAGACTCAGAGGTGGTGGCATCTGTGATGCAGATGGCCG
>R26__coassemble_508_pt1 | contig 23888 bp, 21 predicted proteins | sample R26__metabat2_high_PE_018 | metagenome-assembled genome bin R26
AACGGAAAATCAAGTATTCGGCAATATTCTTCCTCTGCTGGTTTGCCCTTTTGGTCTTGCTGGTTGATGGAGTTCTGAAGTTCCAGACATTGGTCGATTACTTTGGGTCGTATGCAGTTGTAGAAGTTTCTTTGTTGCTATTGGTTCTTTTACCAACACTTGCAGTTTACGCATTTACAAAAGAAAAAAAGTGATGTCAAATGCTCTGCTATATTATCTGATTCTCATTATTCAAATCATACTAATTGGTTATTTGTCAAAATGAAACATACCATTATAATATATGCCAGTCAATACGGCTCCACAAAGCGATATGCGGAATGCTTATCCGCTATCACCGGAATTAAATGCGTAAGTTGTAAAGATACTGAGAACATCCAGAACTATGAACGTATCATATACATGGGAGCACTATTTGCTGGCAGCGTCTTAGGATTGAAGACGTTTGCAGCGACTGTCACCAGCCAGGAACTAATAGTTATAACAGTCGGTCTGGTTGACCCGCAAGATGAAGAGAATATCAGATATATCCGCAATAATATCAAGTCTCAAATTCCTGCACATTTCTACGACGAAAACAAGATATTTCATCTTCGTGGGGCTATCGACTATAGCGCTATGGGAATAAAGCATAAGTTGATGATGAAGTTTATGCATAGTAGACTATCGAAAATGCCTGAAGAAGAGCTCAATGCCGAGTCAAAGATCATTCTGGAGACATACGGGAAGAAGGTTGACTATGTAGATTTCAAGACCTTGCAGCCAATAGTGAGCATGCTATGAAGAAAGACGACATCTCTTTCTCTGTCATTTACTACGTTGCTTAGTAAGTTCAATAGCTTCTTTTCCTGTCAGATGCTCGATATCAAAACGAATCATCTGCATACGGGAGAAACCTTTCTCCATCTCCTGACGAAGAATCTCATCATCGTTTGGATTGTAGCGGTTGCCAAGCATACAGGCTGTTTCTAACTTCTCCTGCTCATCTTTGATGATATGGATTCTGCCGAAAGCAATTACGCTGCGAAAGAAGGTGGTGTATTTCTTTGGCTGTACATTATCCTGCTCGATGACACAGAAAGATGCCTTATCACACTTGCGGATAGCATCCACCTTATGGCCAGCCAATGCGCTGTGGAAGTATAACTTCCCATCGTAATAAACATAACTGATGGGAACGGCATAGGGATAATCGTCGTCACCAAGCAATGCCAGTGTTCCTGCCGTTGCCTTCTGCAATATAGCAATGCTCTCTTCCTCTGAGAGCTGCTGGTGTTTGCGCCTCATGTCTCTAAACTGTGTCATAATTACGAAAGTGCTTTTAATAATTCCTTCATGCGATGCATAAGAGTTCAATTATGCAATCACTCAATCAATGCCTTGGCCTTCAGCCATTGAATCATCTGGCTGCTCCACGTCTCTGTGGTGGTCTCGCCTGTCTGGGGCATCAGTTCGTAAGGGCCTTTGCCGTCGCCATATATGTGGAGTTCGGCATTGGCTCCTGCTTTCTTCCACTCCATGAACAGAGCAACAAGACCTGCAGCCACATTGGGATGGTCGGCACGCGTCATGATGAGCAATGGAGGTGCATCCTGCGGAACGTTGACGGGCATCAGTGAGGGGCCGAAGTTGGTGCAGAGAAAGTCGGGACGTTCCATACTGTCGGCAGACATCGTGGCAGCGATAGCCACACCGCCACCAGCCGAGAAGCCAAGGAAACCAATCTTATCTTTGCTGATTTTCCACTCATCAGCATGTTCCCTCACCATACGGATGGCAGCCTTGGCATCCTCCGCTGCGAGAAAGATGATGGAATCACCGCTGGCCGTGTGCATCGGATTGGCATCGGCCTGCGGGAAAGCTTCAGGATGTGTCACATCTACCATCGGCGGCATCTTCATGCCCTGTGGCATTGGAGCCTTATTCAGATGATAGCGTAGTCCGATGGCGGCAATACCGTGTTCGTTCAGGAACGAGGCCATCTTCACCACATCGCTCTCCCATGACAACCATCGCATAGCACCTCCAGGACAAAGAATGACAGCACATCCGTTAGGCTGTTGGGGCAGATAGACCTCAATCATCGGTTTGTCCTTCTCGTCGTCCGAGGCGCTCGCCGTTGGCAGGTAATACTGCTTTTGCGCCATTGTATCCAAAGGCAGTAAAAGCATACATAATAAAGCTAGTCTTTTAGTGTACTTTCTGTATTCCATCTTAATAATATGTAAAGTTGAATGCAAAGATATGAATAATAAGGAAAAAAAAGGTATCTTTGCCCTCAAATTTAATAAGATTTGTGAAATGAATAGGTCACACATATTCGGCTATCTGCTGGGACTGCTTATCTTTGTGATTGGCATTCCCGCTTTGATGTGGTTGGTGTCAGGACGGCCTTGGCCATACGTACCTGATTCGGTTGTACTGCGCATAGTCAGTTTGATTCTCGCTGTCTGCGGACTGGCACTCAGCATCTATAGCATCGTATATATGCGCATTGTCGGTAAGGGCAATCCCTTTGATGCCTACGGCCATGAGGTGGCTCCGCGAACAAAGCATCTGATGACCAGTGGCCCATATCGTCTGTGTCGCAACCCGATGCTCGTAGGCATCTATATCTATGATGCGGGTGTTCTCGTCTGGCTCTGGTCAGTCATGCCTCTGCTGATTGTCTTGGCAGAGGTAATCCTGCTTACGCTGCAAGTTCGTAGTGAGGAAAAGCGACTGGCTCAGGATTTCGGACAAGAGTATCTTGATTACAAGAAACGAGTAGGGAGATATTATTAAAGGCATCCCCGAAGGAATGCCTCTAACTTAATTTTAAAATTTCAATACAATTCTACTTAACGATACCACGATTCTTCATAGTGGCATTGAGCAGTGTCAGATAAGTATGCATCTGACGCTCGTTGAGTATGTGATGCATCCATTTAACATCGTTAGAGATGGCACGCTTCACCATTGCGTCACGATCCTTCTTGCCATACATGGCTGCGAACTTCAGCTCGGATGCAAGTATGCGATGAACCTCCTCAACAGCTTCCTTCTGGTCACTATACAGACCCAATGCCATAGAGAGCTTATTCATGTTAATGTTCAACTCATAAGCCTCTAAATTGCTTACTGCAGCTGTCTTCTCTTCTTCTGCAAATGCGGTTGTCATACTCAGCATTGCTACCATTGTCAAAATCAACTTTTTCATCTTTTTACCCTTTCTTTTCTTTACTCGGGGCTTTTTTTAATGTTATCCTGTACGTAGCCCCTACTTAAATTAATAATGTTATCCTGTACGTAGCCCTTTTGGCTTACGCCGCTTTCCCGTTAAACGGGACAAGCTCAAATATCCTGTTTATGTCTTTTGACAATGCAAAGGTAAGAAGTATTTGCTGGTTTCCAAAATAATAGAGTACGATTGTGTCCGCACACAGTGGTTATTTGACTCATATCAAATAATTCATAGGAACGCAACATTAAATGCCTTTCCGATATCCATAAATCCTAATATTTCTCAAAACTTAGCACAAAATGGCAAATAATCCACGTTTTTTCGTATATTTGTCCCAAGAAATAAGAAGTTTTATATATGGCCGACAATTTAGATATACTTCGCGAGAAGCTGCAACAGCTGCATGAGGACTACCATAGTCTGAAGAATCACTTCGACATGATGTCGGAGGGCTATCAGGAGTCACTTCTGCTCTACGATAAACTGATGGAGACCAACCAAGAGTTGGAGGAAACCAACAAACAGTTGGATATAGCCCGCCGCAGAGCAGAAGAGGTGTCGCAGATGAAAACCAACTTCATCAAGCTGATATCGCACGAGATCAGGACGCCGCTAAACATCCTGAACGGTTTCACGCAGATTCTCACCACAACAGGCTTGGATCTGGACGAAGAAACGCAGGAACAGGTGGCCAAGGGCATTGTGGACAATACTGAGCGCATTACGTCGCTGGTGAACAAGATGCTGGAACTGGCCGACGCCAACAGCAGTGACAAAATAGAACGCGACGAAGAGGTGACAGCCGTACAGATTGCGACACAGGCTGCCGAGGAGAGTCGCATCACGCAGGACACTCATCTCAACTTCGACATGGATTTTGCCCTAGGGGCCGACGAGCTAATGCTTCGTACCAACCTGCATAGGGCAGCTCGCGCGCTGTCGCTCCTTCTGGACAACGCGATGAAGTTCAGCCGTCCGGCAGAAGCCACCAATGGGGCTGGCGAGGTGAAAGGGGAGGCCAGTGTGGTGCTACGCGTTGAGATGAAGGATGAGCAGGTGGCCTTTGCCGTTGAGGATACAGGTATTGGTGTGCCTCCGGAGGAGGCTGAGCACATCTTCGAGGAGTTCGTGCAACTCGACGATTATTACTATGGCACAGGCATCGGGCTCACTGTGGCACGAAATATAGCCCGACGCTTAGGGGGCGACATTGTACTCGACACCACCTATACCAATGGGGCCCGCTTTGTGTTCACACTGCCGAAATAATATTTGCAAAACAATCTATAATTTGAATAACTGATATGAAGAAATGGTTTGATCAAGTCCGTATCTATCATCTGTTGATTGACAGATTCAACGGAAATTGGCAGGTTCCGCCAAAGAGTGTGAATGAATTTCTGGGGGGAAACCTGCAGGGAGTCATCGATAAACTGGATTACATCAAGGATCTGGGGTTCAACGCCATCATGCTGTCGCCCATCTATCCATCGGCGAATTATCACGGCTACCACACGCTGAACTTCGACGAGATTGATCCGCACTTCGGCACGTGGGAGATTTACCAGCAGCTGCTGGACGAGGCCCACGCCAAGGGGATGAAGATTATCTGCGACTTTGTGCCCAACCATTGCTGGTACGAGGCGCCGATGTTTCAGGAGGCACTGCTGAAGAACGGTGGCAAGCATCGTGACTGGTTCTTCTTCGAGAACAAGGACAGCGATGCGTTCGTATCGTTCCTTGGCTTCGGCGACCTGCCCAAGTTCAACCTGACGAACCCTGAGGTGAAGAGTCTGATGATAGAGAAGGCTCAGCAACTGGCCCGTATGGGTGTAGATGCCTTCCGCATAGACCATGCGCTGGGACAGCCACATGAGTTCCTGCAGAGCCTGCGTGAGCATCTGGAGACGATCAACAGCGACATCGTGGTGTTTGGCGAGGTTTGGGCATTCGGCATCGGTCCGCAGTTGGCCAGTCAGTTGTATTTCAAGACGGAGAACAGGCGGCAGGAGTTCCTGGAACAGGAGACCAAACCATTCAGTCAGGACCAGTTGCAGGCCGACTATGTGGGCACGCTGGATGGTGTGCTCGACTTTGCCTATCGCAACATTCTGTTGGAGGAGATAGGTGCCGGACGAGGCATCAAGGGCAACGCCACGCTGAAGCAGAAGATTCAGGACCACTTTGCCCTGTATCCGGAGGACTTTAAGCTGGTGCTGTTCCTGGATAATCACGACACCGACAGATTCATGTTCGACTGCCACGACGACGTGAACCTGCTGCAGCAGGCCATCGATGTGACTCTGGAACTGCAGAGACCATTCTCGTTCCTCTATGGTACGGAGCAGCTGATGACGATCCAAAAGACCATCTTCAATGCTGAGCCTTATGCTGACCTCCGTGTGCGAAATTGCATGGACTGGGCGAAGAAACCATCAATCAAAATTTGAGAGACTATGACTGAGACTTATAAATTAGGTAAGACGCTGGATTCTTATAACTACCAGGAAGTGCAGAATGGCATTCTGGCCATTCTGGAGAAAGGCAGTGATGCTGTGCTCGATATGACCGACTGTGAATACATCTCGAGTACGGGGCTGCGCGTATTGCTCTTTTCCAAGAAGACAGCCGACTCGAAGGGGTTGACTTTCAACCTTATTGGTGTGGGTGCCAAGGTGAAAGACGTGATGGACATTACGGGTTTCGGAAATCTCTTCGATTATGTATAGAGTAGATGTATTCCCCACGCACGAGTACCAGGGGTTGAAACTGCGCCGAGGCTGGCCCCATCCCTTTGGGGCATCGGGTTTTGGCAACATGGTGAATTTCTCGGTATACTCGCGCTATGCCACCGATTGCACCTTGGTGCTGTTCCACAATCACGAGGAGAAGCCCTTTGTGGAGATACCTTTCTTCAAGGAGTTCCGGCTGGGCAATGTGTTCTCGATGATCGTGTTCGACCTGGATTTCGAGAACATAGAATACGGTTTCCGCATGGATGGGCCTTTCTGTCCTGAGGAGGGCCACAGGTTCGACAAGTCGAAGATTCTGCTGGATCCTTATGCAAAACTCATCGTGGGGCGTGATGTGTGGGGACAAAAGCCCAACTGGGACAGTCTGTACCAATATCGGGCTCGAGTGGTGTTCGACGACTTTGATTGGGAGAGCGATGTGCCACTGGAGACACCCGTGAACGACCTCATCGTGTATGAGATGCACGTGCGCAACTTTACCTGTGGCGCAGGCTCGGGTGTGAAGCACAAGGGTACGTTTGCAGGCATCGTGGAGAAGATACCCTATCTGAAGGAGTTGGGTGTGAACTGTGTGGAACTGATGCCCATTCATGAGTTCGACGAGTTTGAGAACTACAGGCCATCGCCCGTTGACGGCCATCCGCTCTATAACCTTTGGGGCTACAGCAACGTGGGATTCTTTGCGCCTAAGGCTGCCTACGCTGCGTCAGGAAGATTCTCGATGCAGGTGGACGAACTGAAGAACATGGTGAAGCGCTTGCACGCCAACGGCATAGAGGTGATACTCGACGTGGTGTTCAACCATACGGCTGAGGGCAACGAGAAGGGACCCTATATCTCTTATCGTGGCATCGACAACAAGACCTACTACATGCTCACGCCAGATGGTAGTTACTTTAACTTCAGCGGCTGTGGCAATACACTGAACTGCAACAACCCCAATGTGCGCGACATGATTGTGGAAAGTCTGCGCTACTGGGTGACCGACTATCATATCGACGGATTCCGATTCGACCTCGCAGCCATCCTGGGTCGTGATCAGAACGGCAATCCCATGTCGAATCCGCCATTGCTCGAATCATTGGCTCACGACCCGATTCTCGGAAAGACCAAACTGATAGCTGAGGCTTGGGATGCGGGTGGACTCTATCAGGTGGGCTCGTTCCCCTCATGGGGGCGCTGGGCCGAATGGAATGGTAAGTTCCGCGACAGCATACGCCGATTCATCAAGAGCGACGAAGGCGTGCTTGGCGACGTGAAGGAGCGCATCGTTGGATCGCCCGACCTCTATGCCTCGCAGAAGCGTGGCATCAAGGCCAGCGTGAACTTCGTAACGGCTCACGACGGCTTCACGCTGATGGATCTCGTATCGTACAACGAGAAGCACAATGAGGCCAACGGCGAGGATAATCGCGATGGTGAGAACCATAACAACAGTTGGAACTGCGGCTGTGAGGGCAAGACGGACAATCCGGAAATCAACGCCCTGCGCCATCGTCAGGTGAAGAATGCCATCACGCTGCTGATGGTGAGTCAGGGTATCCCCATGGTACTCTCAGGCGACGAGATGGGTAACTCGCAGCAAGGTAATAACAACGCCTATTGTCAGGACAACGAAATAGCCTGGCTCGACTGGAATGATCTGGAGAAGAATGCCGACATATTCCGCTATTTTAAGCAGATTATCAAATTCCGCCGACACCACCAAGTGCTGCGCTACGAGGAACACCTCGCCCATAGCGACTATCTGGGGTTGGGCTATCCCGACTTCTCGTGGCATGGGGTGAAAGCCTGGCAACCTGAAACGGGTCATAATAATCTCACGGCAGCCTTCATGCTGAACGGACAATATGCCAAGACCGATGGTGTGCCTGATGACTTCATCTATGTGGCTATGAACATGCACTGGGAGATGCACGGCTTTGAACTGCCGCAGTTGCCCGAAGGCATGAACTGGTACGTATTTGCCAACACGGGTATGGAGCCTCCCTACGATATTGCCGAACTGGGTGAAGAACCCCTTACCGAGAACCAACACGAGATACTGGTTGGCCCTCGTTCCATCATGATTCTCGTTGGGAAGAAGTAATCAGAGTCCGCAGGCTTGCTTGTATTCCAATAACTTGTTCTGATAGTCGGCAAAGGCATCAGTATGCTTGTCGAGCGATTGCTGATAGAGCAGCTGAGCCTCGAGCAGATCGCTCATCTTTGAGGTGCCTGCGCGATAGTAGTCACGATTCAGGCGCAGGTTCTCCTTGGCCTGTTCGATGCTGCGCTGGGCAAGCATGAGTTGCTGGTAGGACTCCTCAACACCATTACGGGCATTCTGCATACGTATCTTCAGCAGTTCAGCATTGTCAGTAAGCTGTTCCTGAGCCTTCTGATGCTCAATGGCCTTGCGCTTAATGGCATGCGATCCGCTCCACCAGTCGGTGATGGGCACGCTGACGGTGGCAAACACCATACCGAAGGTGTGATTGTTATCCAGCAGATTATGATAGGTATAGCCTGCACCCACAGCCACTGAGGGCAGATTCTGACCCACAGCCATCTTCTTCTGTAGTCCTGTAGCCTCTACCTGTTTCTGCAATAACTGATACTCAGTTAAACATTGAACATTGAACATTGACCATTGAACATTATTGGCATCTACCTCCTTTTGCGCAGCAGAATGGTCAATGGTCAATGGTAAGTCAATAGTAAACGATGTGTCGCGCAATCCGCAATACTGCGACAGCAGCATACGTACCAGCGAGAGTCCGTTCTGCAGTTTCAACTTCTGACTGTTGATATCGTTCTGACGCAGTTCTACCTGCAGCAGATCGTTACGCATGGCTACACCAGCGCGTACGGCCACATCCACATCTTTATGTATATCGCGCAGAAGGGTATCCACAGCCTCGATGGTCTTCATCTTTTCCTGCAGCGAAGCCAACTGCCAGAAATACTGCTCGGCAGTTTTCTCTACTTCGTTTTCTGAGAGTCGCAGCTTCAGCTGACTCACGTCTTCGCCTAACTTGGCGAGTTTGTTGCCATTGATAATCTGTCCTCCTGCAAACACAGGCTGTACAGCCATTACCGATCCGATGGTGCCGTTCTTCATCATCGAGATGCTGATGGGGTTGCCAAGGGCCATCAGTGCCTCCTGGGGCAACGACTGAGCCAAGGCTGCCCCTAACTCAGGCGACATATTCTCGCCCAGATTCAGCGTGGTTTGCGCCATACCTTTATTGGCATTAAACCACACCCCTGTACCACTTACGTTGGGGAAGTATTTGGTAAAAGCCTCCTTGCGTTGCTGGTTGGCAGCCTCAATATCGTGTTGTGCCGTACGGATGGCGATGTTATTCTGCAGGGCAGAGTCCTTGATCTGCTGCAGCGTATATGCTTGTGCAAATGCTTTGTTAGAACACAGAGATACGGAGATACAGAGCAATCCACAAAGAGAAAGAACTCTGTTCCTCTGTGTCTCAGTGTTTAATCTAAAAATATACCTCATTTCTATTTTATTTTGTTGAAACTTTCCAATAAATAACAGGCAGCATGGTGACTACCATGATGAGCGAGCCGATACCACCAGCGAAGATGGTAACACCTACGGGCATCCAGAACGAGCTCTGGGCGATGATCATAGGCACCACACCTACAGCCGTTGTGGCTGTGGTGAGGAAGATGGGCACCATACGGCGCTTGCCAGCATCGTAGGCAGCCTTTTTTACAACTTCGTTGTATTCTTCAGTGGTGAGTGGTGAGTGGTGAGAGGTGAGAGAATTCTTCTCACCACTAGCTTCTAGCTTCTCACCTCTAATCAGATTGATGGCGTGCTCGAAGATGAGGATCTCGTTACGCATAATCATTCCCATCAGCGTGATGAGTCCGAAGATGGAGGTGAGTCCCAAGGCACGATTCATCAGTCCTAAGCCGATCAGCGCACCAGGAATCATCAGTGCCAAGGCCACCATACATACGGTAGTGACGCCATACTTCTTGAAGTTGAACAACAGGAAGAAGAACACGATAAACTCAGCGATGGCGATGCCGCCGAAGATCTGTGGCAAAGCCTCGTCGCCATATTCTATCTCGCCACCTACCTCACTACGCACACCTTGCGGCACATCGATCTCATGCTGCATGATGCGGGCTATCTCCTTCTCGATAGGTGCTGTAAACACGCCTTGCGCAAACTGGGCAGTCACAGTGATACAGCGCTCTCCGCCACGATGCAGAATACGGCTCTCGCTCCACTTAGGCTGTACCTTCGCTATCGAGCGCAAGGGCACCGTTGAATTGGTGTTGTGCAAACCGCCTGATACCATCGACGCTGGCGATGCGATGCCCAAGTTGGCTACATCCGAGAACGTCATATCGGCATCATCCTTTACCACGATGGGCAGTTCGTAGTTATCCTCCCATATCTGACCCACGCGCAAATCGCTCGCCGTAGCACTGAGGGCCAGCTGAGCCGTAGTACGCGTAATGCCCAGTTGGGCAGAGGTAACGGGGTCGAGCTCTACATTAATAATAGGGTAGGGCTGGAAATAGTCCGTATGAACCCACTCCAGTTCTGGCATCTCCCGCATGCGCTCCATCAGTCGCTCAGCTGCCACATGCAGCGAGTCGAGATTATCGCCATAGAAGCGATATTCCAGTTCGCTCACCTCGAGATAATCCAATCGCTTGAACTTCACGTAGGCATTGGGGAATGCCTCGCTGAGTTGGGGCTGATACTCTGCCAAGATATCGAGTGTGGCCTTGTCGCTCTTGGTGTTCACAATGAACTGCGCATAGTTGTCGCCAGCCATCTGTGGCGCATAGGCATCCATGAATCGGGGCGATGCACAGCCGATGAAGCCTGTGATACTCTTGATGCGATCGTCCTTCTCCAGCACATGCTGCACAGAGTCGGCTATCAGCTCCGTCTCAGCCATTCCCTTGCCATCGGGCAGGAATATCTCCACAGCAAACTGATCGCGATCGGCATAGGGGAAGAGTCGTATCTTCAGCGTGGGGGCTATCAGACACGACAGCAGAATCACGGCGATACCTCCACCGATGGTGATCCAGGGGTGAGCAAAGGTCCAGTCGAGCACCTTATCGTATGTACGCTGCACCCACTTGGTGATGGCGTTTCCGTCAGTACTAACCTTATCGGGTCTGATGATGCGAGTCTCGAGGAACGGAATGACTGTAACAGCCAGCACCAGCGATACCATCAGGTTGATGGTAATGGTGATGGGGAAGTCCTCCAGACAGTCATGGAACATGCCCTTCATCGTGATGAGGAAGGGGTAGAAGATGGCGCAGATGCAAATGGTGGCCAGCATCATCGGCATGAAATACTGCTTAGCCGACTCGATGGCGGCATCGTGGGGCTTGAAACCCTTATTGAGGTATTCCAGATAACCATCGATCACCACAATCGAGTTGTCGACAATCATTCCCAATACCACGATCAAGGCCGCGAGCGTGACAATGTTCAGTTCGATACCCATCATATACATGAAGGCTACACTCACAAATGTGCTCAGCGGAATGGTGATGGCTGCCACAATAGCCGATCGGATGGGGAAGAGCACCATCATCACGAGGATAATGATCAGCATGGCAATCAGCAGATCGCGCAGGAAGTCGCTTACACTCTTCACCACCACCTTGGGCTTATCCGCAATGCGGGTCACCTTCACATCCTCGGGCAACTCGTTCTGGCGGAAGTCATTCAGCACCTTATCCACCTCCTTGCCATATTCCACCACATTGTTGCCTGGTGTCATCTCCATCGACAGCAATACGCAGGGATGGCCGTCCTGTTCTATTCGGCTCGACATGGGTTCATACTCACGCACCACTTTGGCGATGTCTCTTACCCTTGCCACCTTGCCCGTCACAGGGTCGGAGAAGATAATCTGATTAGCGATCTCCTCCTCAGAATTCTCCGTATTCTCTATGTGGATAGGTATCTGCTGGTCATCGTCGCTGATTGAGCCGCTCATAGTGGTGATGCCCTGAGCCTGCAAGCGTGAAAAGAGCATCTGCTGACCAATGCCGTAGGCCTGCAGACGCTGACGATCGATATACAGGCTGATCTGCTCCTTCTGCTCGCCGAAGAGTTTCACGTTGGCTACAGAGGGAATACGACGCAGACGATCTGAGAGATCATCGCTGTATTGCTTCAGTTCGCGATAGCTGCGCTGACTGCTCTCGATGGCGATGAGCAGAGCCGAGGTGTTGCCGAAGTCATCATTCACCACGATGGCCAGCACACCGCTGGGCAACTGAGCCTTAAATCCGTTCAGTCCATGCTTGATTTTGCTCCACACCTCGTCTTTATTGTCCACATCATCGTTCAGTTTCACCATCACGATACACATGCCGTTCTGCGAGGTGGTGGTGGTCTTCACACGATTCACTTCGCCATACGTAAAGAGGTAGCGCTCCAAGGGGCGAGCCACCTGTTGCTCTACTTCCTCACTGGTGGCACCAGGATATACAGCCACCACCACACCCTGACGGATGGTGGCGTGAGGAAACTCATCCTTCGGCATGATATACATGCCATAGATGCCCATCACAAACAGAATGCCTACGATGAGCAGTGTTATTGAGTAATGCTCCAATGGCCATCGAAGCCAATTCATATTCTTCATATCAGTAAATCACTTTGGTGTTTTCACTCAGTTTCTGATATCCTTCGGTCACAATGCGCTCACCCTCGCTGATGCCTGTGGTGACGACAATGCGATTGCCCAAAGTCTCGCCTGTGGTAATCGTCGTGCGATGGGCTGTACTGTCTTTCTCAATCGTCCATACAAACAGACTGCCGTCGGCTTTCTTTTGCACAGCCGTTACAGGCATGGAAAGTTGCTCAATCTTCACTTCGCTCTTTTCACTGCCGAATGAAACCGATGCCACCATACCAGGCAACAGTTTCCTCTCTCGGTTGGCTACGTTGATGCGGATGTCGTAAGTATGCGTCAGCGCATCGGCTTGCACACCCTTCTCAATTCTGCCGCCTTCGAAACTGCTTCCGATGGCTTCTACCTTAATAATAGAAGAGGTGTTACCACTGATGCCACCGATTTCGGCCTCAGGAATGGCTACCTTCACTTTTACGCTCGAGATGTCGAGGATGCTGACTACGGCCTGAGAGGGTAGGGCAGTCTCACCTGCACCAATCATCTTCTTGCCGATGATTCCGCTTACGGGAGCCACGAGTCTGCAATCAGCCAGATTCTTCTTGGCTACATCCAACTGCGACTTGGCCTGAGCCACCTTACTCTGTATCTCTACCCATTGCACTTCGGGCAGCGATCCGGCATCGTGCAGCATCTTAAAGCGCTCCAGCGCATCGTTGGCCTGAGTCATCTGGGCCTCTGCGCCACTCAGCAGGTTTCGTGCCTGGGTGTCGTCCATCTCGGCTATCAACTGTCCATTGGCTACAGCCTGTCCCTCGTTCACCAGCACACGCTTCACTACGCCCATGCCTGTGAAACTCACTGCCGTAGCCTCTTGCTCTTCCACCATACCCACATAGGTCTGTCCGTTCACACTCGTGGCAGTCGACGCCACCTCTGTCTTTACTCGGATAGGAGCCTTTGCTTCTTGCTCCTTCTTGCCTGTACAACTGCATATCAGTAATGCTGACAGCAGCATCGTCATACTCTTTTTCATGTCCTAATGATTTGATTCTGAGTGCAAAAGTAGTACAAAAAATATAATCTTTTATGTTCAATTTGGCTTGATTTCTTTCCTAAAACTCACTATATGGTCAAATTGAACATTAAAAAATCCAAATAGTACATGGTTATAGCCATATTATGCGTATATTTGCACCATGAAACAGCAAGAAGAGATTACATTTCAAACATTAGCCGACAATGAGGACATTCAAATCGGCTATTCTGACAACGATATCGTGGTGGTCGACAGCATCCAGCAGTTTGCTGAAATCCATGCTGCCCATGTGTCGATGAATGCCATCGCCATCTGTACCAGTGGTAAGGTGCAGGGCATTATCAATGGCCAGCAGATTGAACTCCACCAGAATCAGGTGGCCATTATTCCGCAGAATATTGTTGTGACCGATGTGATGGTGAGTCCCGACTTCAACCTCAAGGCGATGTTCCTGACCAACCGCATCCTGCAGAGTTTCCTGCGCGAGAAGATGAACGTGTGGAATGATATGATGTACGTGCATCGTAACCATATTGTGACGATGGACGAAGACGAGATACTCTTCTACACCCATTTCTATGATATGCTGAAGCTGACCTTCACCCGAGGTAAGGACAATCCCTTCTGTACCGATGTCATCCAGTCGTTGCTACGCTCGGCCATCCTCGGTCTTTGTGGCGCCATGAAACAGTATTTCCCTGTCGATATCGAACTCAAGGGTAAGACGTCGGATGCCCACTTCCAGCACTTTCTCGACCTGCTTCACTCCGCTGATGTGAAGCACCGTACGGTTGAGGCTTACGCCAACGACCTATGTATCTCGCCCAAGTACCTCACTACCATTTGTAAGAGGCACTCAGGAAAGACTGCTAATGAATGGATCACTGAGCATGTTCTCGAGGATATCCGATACTACCTGAAACAGACCGATCTCAGCGTAAAACAAATCTGCGATCGGCTCGGTTTCCCTAACCCCTCCTTTTTCGGTAAGTATGTCAGGGAGCATTTCGGCATGACGCCTTTGGCCATAAGAAACAGTTAGTTTCTATCCCTTTACCATCTTCTTGGCCTGTTCCTGTGCCTCAATCACCTTGTCGCACCACTCGTTGAATTCAGGATCATCCACTTGCAACTCGGGGTGGGCGAGGAGATAGTCTACACAACGGCGAACACCCTCGTCGAAACGCGTGGTAGCCTTGAATCCGGGAACGGCCCGCTTCAGTTTGGTGCAGTCGAAGATAACCGTTGCCGCCTTGTCGCCGATGAGGTTGCCCTCCAGATCATAGTCCTTCGGACAGACAGCAGCCAGGAAGTCGGAGGATACGTGGTAGAGTTGTGGCTTGACATTTAGTGCTTGTCCCACGCACTCATAAATCTGATCCCACGTCAGTTGCTCGTCGCTCATAATCTGGAATGCTTCGCCTATGGCCTTCGGATTGCCCAGCAGTCCGATAAAGCCGCGTGCAAAGTCCTCGTTCCATGTGAGAGTCCACAGCGATGAACCATCGCCATGCACCAGCACGGGCTTGCCCTCCAGCATACGTCTCAGTACCGGCCAACTGCCTTTCGGTCCGTGGATGCTGACAGGTACGCCTCGCTCGCAATAAGTGTGCGATGGACGGACGATGGTTACAGGGAATCCGTTTTCGCGATACTCCTTCATCAGCAGTTCCTCGCAGGCTATCTTGTTGCGCGAGTACTGCCAGTGAGGATTCGCCAGTGCCGTTCCCTCGGTGATGTAAGGACTGCGCACAGGCTTCGCATACGCCGAAGCCGACGAGATATACACATATTGGCGGGTTCGTCCGCGGAACAGACGAATGTCACGCTCCACCTGCTCCGTCACGAATCCGATAAACTCGCACACAGCATCGAACTGCGCATCGCCCAGTCCGGCTAGCACACTTTCCGTGTTGTCGATGTCGGCAATCACTTGTTTCACACTTGCGGGCACCTCTTGCTTGCGTGTGCCTCGGTTCAGCAGCCACAGGTCGTGGCCACTTGCTGCTAACTGTCGGGTGATGGCACTGCTGATTGTGCCTGTACCACCAATCATGAGAATCTTCATAGACATCTAAGTTTAGTTATTTTATGTATTGCAATTGTTATTCCAGAGGAATCTCCGGATGCTGTACGGCCAGGGGCAGATCCTTTTGCGAGAGGTAGAACATGTAGAGGATACAATCCTTCGTGCCTCGGTTCTCGCCGTGGTGAATGGTGCCTACCATCTCTACTACAGGCTCGCCCTCATGCACCACCTTCGTCTTGCCGTCCTGACCGATGATGGTCAGCTCGCCCTGCACCAGCACACCATAGTTCATGACAGGATGGTGGTGCCACCCCAGCTTCTGACCAGCGGGGAACACATACTTCACAGCCACCAGTTCGGGGCGACCCTGGAAGTAGTCGGGCAGCTCCACGCCATCCCAGCTCTGGCTGGTGCGAATCAGTTCGGTGCTTACCACCTTCTTTTCAGCCTGCTCTTCTGTAGCGGGAGCCTGAGCTTCCTGAGTCTTGGCTTGTTTGCACGATGTGAATACACTTGCGCCGCAAATCAGGGTGGCGGCGAGCACCCAGTTCATCATCTTTTTCATTGTCATACTATTAATAAATTGTTATCAATCAGTTATAATCTTATACCAAACGAAGAGTTTACGAACCAGTCGTTCAAATGTCCGTGGGTGTCGGCCTGACGGAAACGGATGTTGTTGAACTGTCCGAAGGCATTGATGAAGAAATTTCCAAAGTTGTAAGTCAGCGACACACGGGCATCGAATCCTATACTGATGCCGCTGTTGAATGACTCACCTCCCCTAGGCGATATTTCCAGATTGCCATAGAACCACTCATCCCACTCATCATCGGTCAAATTGGGGTCCCAGCAGTGTGGGTCGGCCAGCAGATCATCTACGTTAGTATGATAAGTATATACCCTCATTTTGTTGATAAAGGTTATCATGGGCATGGCCATCACATTCACCAGCAGTCCACGGGCTGGTACCCAGTTGTAGGCATAGCCTGCGCCAACACTACCTTGCCAAAGCCTCAGTCTGCCTATTCCCTGCATCAGATATATCAAGTCGCCGTTCACGTCATTGGCATAATCAATATTGGTATAGTTGTACATCAGTCCAGCCATCAGCGATCCTGCCGAACGTTTCTGGATCACCTATTGGTCGTAGGCTGCAGCATACGAGAATTTCTTGCCGTTAAACAGATAGTAAGCGTCGGCCATGAATGTATGCACACGGATGGGGTCTATCAGCTGCACCTCATGCCACTCTTCCTTATCATCTTGTGTAATCAATTCGCTTTCCAGATTAAAATTAGGATGGCTGTTCTCAAACCTGTGGATGCGTATGTTGACGCCGTATGCCCCTCCCGTGGCACCAAAAGTTAAGGTACTACCCTTGTCGCCACCCACGTTAAACGTGTAGCCAAAGCCATAGCCTCTGTAGCCTGCCCACAGACCTACATATTGCGACGGCTGGGTCCTGAAGTAAGGATTGGCACTATACCTATGACCTGTTTCTATGATATCTCCATGGGTTTCCATACTCACGACGGTCTGGCTCACGTTGCCTCTGGCTATAATCTGCCAGGTTTTTTTCGGAGCCTCGATATAGCGCTGGTCAAGCCCTTTTACCGCCATGGAGTCGAGCATGGTTCCCACTTTCTTGACTAAGGAAATCACGCTCTCTTGTGCCATCATCTGCCCGCCATAGCTAAGGCCTATGATCAGTATGAGTTGTCGAAACCTGGAATATGTCATAATCTTCATTGTAAATAGGTGATTCGATAGACAGCAGGTTAAGTACGGAATGGAAGATGTAATGTTGCTCCAGCACAGCTGGCAGATTGTTCTTATATGTTCTGTAATTCTCCGATGTCCATACCAGGAACGGTATCTCGTACTGCTCCTTGGGCGCCAGTTTCTTCGGCAGTCCGTGCATGAACATCTTGTTCTCGCCGAGCGACTCTCCGTGATCCGATATGAAGATCATGCAGCTCTTCCAGTCGGTCATGCTGCTCAGGGTGTCGATCAGATTGTTCAGGAGATAATCAGTATAGACGACGGTATTGTCGTAGGCATTTACCAGCATGCCCAGATTCTTCTCGCCCTCCTCCACATTCTTGGCCACAGGCTTGAACACCTCAAACTCCTTGGGGTATTTGTTCACATACTGTGGTCCGTGGCTGGTGCTGGTGTGCAGCACAATCAGCACCTTGTTCTTCTTGCTCGATTCTATGCGCTCGCGCAGACCCTGGAAGAGTATGTTGTCGTATTTATGGCTCATATGATAGAGTTCGCTCAGCGCCTTTTTCTTAAGATATTCGTCGATATGGATGGGTGGCTCCCCCCAGTTAGTGGTACGCCACGATACGTCGGCACCCATGCGGAAAGCATAGTTGGGCAGCAGCTCATACAGGTCGCTCGCGTCTTTCGGTTCCAGGATGGCCTTGACACCCGCTGTGGTATAGGTGGCACACGATTGGGTCTCGAACACCTTCAGATCCTTCCGTTTCGACAGCAGCGGATTGGTATTGCGCTTGTAACCATAGAGTTGGAAGTTGGCTTTTCGGGCCGACTCGCCTATCACGAGCACCACCACAGCCTTCTCGTCGTCGGTAATCTTGCCGTCGGGCAGTTTGATTTCCTCGGCCTGTTTTTTATTATTCTTGTTGATCACACGGCATGTGTTGACAATGTACGACCAGGGCTGCAGCAGTCCACCCAATTCGGTGTCGTGCTGAGTGATGAACAGCGTCTGGCCTATGTTCAGCAAAACGAGCACAAGAATCACGCCCAGCGAAGTGCCGCAATACTTGCCCATTTTCTTCGCATTACCCATGACCACCGGCTGAAACAGACAGAACAAGGCCGGAAGAATGCCAAAGACGAAGAAGAGCGACCATAGTTCCCAACTGAAGAATCCCGAAGCCTCCGAGTATTGGGTGTTAAACACATTCCCGATGGTAATCTCATCAATGATGATGTTGTAGTTCAGAATGAAAAACACGGCTGTGGCATTGATCACCGACAGGATGGCCAGCAGAATGCGCCCCACTATTCTCATGCAGAACATCACCAGATAGGTCATCATGAAGTTCACCAGCAGCATGATGATCACCAACGATACCATCAGCCATACAAACCCAATCCCGCTTTCGTTGCTGTTGTCGACGACAAACCGAAAGAATGGCAGGTTATAGAGCAACAGGGTGCCTATACTAACGATACATGAGAAGGTAAAAAGCGAAATAGGTCGCAGCAGCGCCCTCTTTGCCTTGCGTAATAATTCACTCATTTTCAATCTTCAATTTATTCTTAAGTAGGAAGAACATCTGGAACGGCGTGATGACACCGATGATGCTGCCCACGCACACATCCGACAGGAAGTGCTGACTCAGATATATGCGCGAATAGCCGCCCAGTGCAGCCAGCGCCAATGGCAACAAGGTCGCCACGTAAAACAGCACCCGATTCTTGAGGTTGTGTAGCTTATCATTCTTACAATAGTAATATGCCATCACAATCACCATGCAAGTGAAAAACATAAAGAATGTCGAGGTGTGTCCCGAAGGGAACGAATTACTGTGGTGCAACTCCACACCCTCCACCAGGGGCAAAACCATATCTGGATAATTCTCGAACACCACGATCGGACGATCGGCACTGAACAGGTGCTTCAATATCTGTACAAACACACCTCCCGTCGCTTCACAGATGGCATAGAAGAGTGTTATCTTCCACTTCTTCCACAGCAGGGGGATCAGTGCCAGCACATACAAAGGCCATTCCGCCAACAAGGTATAATACTTGAAGAAAGTATCCTGACAGCTGGTGTGATGGGCGTTCAGCATCATGTGAAGCTCAGGCTTCGGATATGCATACAGCAATCCCAGCACCGCCACCAGCAATACTAAATAGGTGATCAGATAAATGCAGACAGCTCTGATAAATTCCTTCTTATAATACATTTTTATAATCTCTTTGGAGCTGCAAAGGTAAGCATATTCTTCCGAATAACCATACCCTTACCCCAAAAAATGCAGATTTCGCTCGTTTTGAGCCAAGTTCCGCTTATTCTATCACCTTAAGAACTTCTTCTAGAATATCTTGTAGCCCACTCTTACCTCCAGGTTGGGCCAAGCCTTCAACCACGACAGCACGCTGCCTATGCCTGCATTCTTGCCCGATGAGTCAATCTCCGTACCGTTGTTCAGCTCGAACTTGGGCGAGCCCCAGAACAGCAGACCTAAATCCACAGCCAGACTCAAGCGATGCTTCTTGGCAAAGTGCTGTCCAAGTCCGATACCCAGATAAGGCTTCACGGCGTTGGTCTTCATGCGCACGTCTATGTTACCATCCTCATCGGCAGTAAACACGTAGTCGCCGAACTGCAAGCCGATGGGGGGATATTTGGTATGATAGAGTTGGTTGTAGTCCTCCACCTTCTGATTGGCATCGTAGAGATAATCCAGGGCGCCGTCGTTGGTACTGCGGAAGTGGAAGAAGTTCTGGCCGCCGATGAACACACCAGCCGAGAAGTAGAAAGGCTGATTCTTGAAGGGATGCACCTCGCCCAGCAGGTAGAAGTTCCAGAAGTTGGGCTTCAGTTCCAGTTCCACCTTGTCTACCATCTGCGCACGCCTGATGGCATCCTCTTCCACCATCTGCATCTCGGTGATTTCCGTAGCCGTATTGGTGGCTTTGAACTTGATGTTGCCCACAGGCCATCCGCCAATACCGGCTCTTACCGTCACCAGCTTGTGTACAGGCATAGCCACATCCACGTTGGCACCAGTGGTTCCGTAATTCAATCCCACGGAGAGGTGGTTGAACAGTCCGTCCTCGGCATGCAACTTGTCTACAATCTGAGCCTTAGCCCCTGTTGCCGCCATCATGATCGCGCAGAGAATGACGAGTCTATGAATATTGTGTTTCATATCTTTTTCCTTTTTTTCAATTTTCAATTTTCAATCTTCAATTTACTTGAAGTATGATTTGTTCGACTTGATAAGCAGGTTGGTGAGCGACTGGCTCAGCGGGTGGAACCCGTACAGATAGTCGCTGCTATAGGGCGTACCACCGTTGATGACACAGTGTACGTAGTCGTGGCAGGCCATATCCATCGGCATGATACCCACGGTGCCCTCGTACTTCTGCATGTCTTCCACCACCAGCGGGTGCAGGTTGGCGGCATTGGTGATGTATCCGCGTGGCGACACCTCTGTATAGGCCGAACAGTGGTTCACTATCCAGATGTTTTCGCTGCCGGCGTTAGCCTCTCGAGCGCTGTGCATCATGTCGATCACCGTCTTCTGCTTGTTCTTCATGCGCGTGGCGGTGGTGGTCTTGTAGTAGTCCTGCTTGTAGAGTCTGGCCTTCACCGTGGTGTCGTTCATGTTATACATGGCACAGTTGCGCTGGGCCACAGGGTCAAGATCCTCCTCAATGTCGGGGTCCTCGTCGGGCCAGTCGCAGTACACGATGGGGTAGTGGTAGAGCGGTTGTAGCTGGCGCAGATCGTAGCGGCTCAGCCACAGTATCTTGCCACGCATCTCGCCCACCGTGATGTCCGGGCGCCAGTTCTCAATGAACAGTCCCTTGTACTTCGGCATCTGCATGACATTGTTGAGCAGGGCGAACAAGTCCTTCTGATCCTCAAAACCATTGTCGAACTGCAGTTTGGCTATGAAGAACTCCGTGGGATGAGCCTTCAGGTAGGCCTGCAGCTGGTCGATGGTCCACTCGAAAGTGATGTCCAACTCGCTGATGCCGTGCGTCAGTCGCAGAATCTTCTTCTTGGCAATGGTGTCGGTGCTTACCACCGGACGGATGTCGAAGAATCTCAGACCGCTGTTCATCTGCTCCCCAAGAGTGGATACCTGACTGATGGCCGTCAAGTTGAAGATGTACTTCAGCACGGGCTGGTAGAATCCCATGCCAGTCATAGTGTCGTGAGTGCCGGGGATACTCAGCTTACACACCTTGGTGTCGTCCTTCACCATCCCCAGCCAGTCGGTAGCTGGCGTGGTCAGGTCGTAGGCCACGACGATCGTGTCCTGGTACCCTTCCGAGAAGAGGTAGGGCACGTCGAGCGATACCCCTTCCTCGTAGGCTTTCTCAAAGTCATCTTCACTGCAACTGTTCAGTGCAGTCATGGCCGCTATGGCCATCGTTACATACATTAGTTTTCTTTTCATAAATCTTATAATTAAATTAATGTTATACATAAAGTTACGGATCTGAGGGCGGGACGCTTTGTACGGTTATAAATGCAGTCATACCTGGCGCCAGATGGGGGTGTGGCTCCAGTGTGGCTTCAACGTGCACCATGCCATTGTCGTCAACCGCACCGACGGCAGAAATCGTAGCAGGATGCTGCTCTGAGGGGAATGCAACGGTAGAGACGGTGAGAATGGCTCCATTCTCATATCTCGGCACTTCATTTTCGAGCACGTCAAAACCAACCTTCAGATGTTCTGCATCTACTATGTAGATGAGCGGTTCACCCTGCTTGGCCATACCATAGAGTGTGTTTTGAATTTTGATGACATATCCAGAAATGGGGGCGGTAATGGTACAATAGGACAGTTCATGTTCCAGTTCGTGTAACTCGGCCCTCGCTTCGTTGTATCCGCTGCTGATACGAGCCATTTTCTTGATGTTTTCCGGTGCTGCATCCAGGTTGTCGTGCTTATAGCCCTGCCCCATCAGAATGGCCTGATATTGAAATTCGGCTTTCTCCAGTTTAGCACGGCTGTGGGCTATCTTCACACGCAAGGCAGCATCGCTAAGTCGTGCTACGACCTGGCCTTTTCTGACTTCCTGTCCAACATTATCTATGGCGAACATGGTGATCTGTTCTGAGATACGGCTATAGACAGGCACCTCGCGGACCGTCATGATCTTACCCTTGATGGCTGTCGAATAATTCGGAGTCTCTTGGGGCGAGTGGGCTTTTTGCGGTTGCACAGTCAGCGTATCGGCCTGCTGTGGAACGGGTTTCACGTCGCTTTTCGACTGACAGGCAGTGAGCAGCGCAAAGAGCATGGCGAGAAGTGAAAAACGGATATACTTATTCATAATTGATGAGAGTTTGCAGATGATAGTGACTTACCCAGAATTCTTCCAAGGCAGCCAGATAGTTAGTGTAGGCAGTAGCCCATCGCGACTCTGCCAGAGTGAAGGTGTTGATGTCACAAAGACCGTTGGCATAGTTGTCGGCCGTCTCATTGTACGTCTCTTCAGCCAACTTGATGGTCTTTTCGGTGCTGATAAGCCTGTCTCTGCTGGATTGCAGCTTCTGCAGGGTCACAGCGGCGTCTTCTGCCAACAGACGCTCAACCTCCTGGGATGCCAGTTCCTGTCGGTTCGCCCAGGCCGTAGCTTTCTCATGACGCTTTTTGGCTGCGCCATGATCCATCAGCGGTATCGAAAACTGCACGGCGCCTAAAGCATACAATTGCTGGTTTTTGTAGGCACTGCCGAATGTATTATTGACTTGTTGCATTCCCAGATTGATGTCAAGCCCGACATTGATGCCCCGCTCTTTGCGCGCCTTGTATTCCTGATGGCGCGCTTCAGTAAGTTCTGCCAGCTGGTGCTGATATGCTGGACTGTTGGACAAGACAAGCTTTACAACCTCCTCTGATGTATAGCTGACAGGAGGGAGCATCTCTGGTATGCTCAACAGAGCCAGGTCGGCAGGTAATTGTTCCAAGCGCAACAAGGATGCCAGCTCTGTCCTTGCATTCCGCTCATCTTTTCGCGCCACTTCCACCTGGTTGGCGGCATTCTGCTGCTGCACCTCTATTGAGTGTAGTTCTGCCAGAGAGACGATAGCAATTGTTGCTTTCTCGCGGGCAATGGCCAGAAGTGTGTCGTTCAAATACATTTCCTCCAAACGCATCTGCAACACCCGTTGCTTACACGCTAAGCGGAAGTAGCGCACGGCTGCTTCTTCGGCAAGAAGTCGCAGATCGTACTCATGTTGACAACGTGCTGCCTTCAGACGCTGGTCTTCCACTTTTTTCTCCCATCCGAAGGGGTTGTAGCCCAACAGGTCATGGCTATAGCCTACCAACAGCGGACTGGCCACGAACTGTCGTGGGTATCCAGAGGCTTCCTTGCGAAAGTACTCACTCCAGATGGCCTGCGTGCCAACATAGGCTTCACCGCCGAAGGGCAGCACCTTCTGACTGAGTCTCAACTGGGCCGAAGTGGAGAAAAT
>R26__coassemble_526_pt1 | contig 23250 bp, 17 predicted proteins | sample R26__metabat2_high_PE_018 | metagenome-assembled genome bin R26
GAGCTGGATTGAAGCGACCGTGCCATAACGATGGATCTCATCCACGATATCTCTCAAAAAAGGAATATTATCATCATTGCAGATCATAATCTTCGGAGAGGCCAGATAGCCGGTATCGATACCACTTGGATGAACGATGGCATCACCTACCGTAACGATCGACGCGCCGCCTTTGGCACGAACGCGAAAAAATCCAACATCATCTTTCGATGGATGCCTTTCTGGCGTGCATGCCAGATCAAACAGTGAAACCGGTGAAGCTTCGATTCGGTTCTTAAAAGTGACGCCGCGAATCGTGATCGGTTCAAAAAGATGTGGATAATTTTTATGCATTCTTTGTCTCCTTGTTTATCTCATTCAATATTTTTTCTATCCCCAGACCGACACCATCTTCTGTATTCGAAGAGGTGATGAATTTTGCCTTATTTTTGATCTCATCCACAGCATTGGCTACTGCAAATGAATTTTCAAACGCTTCAAACATCGGCATGTCATTCATCGCATCGCCAAACACCGCCACTTCATCGTGGCTGATATCGTTTTTTTCACAGAAAGCTCCCAGTGCCATTCCTTTATTGACGGTTTTATCTGTCATTTCCATGTTGTTGCCAAGTCCTGCACTGGTCAAAGCGACATCCAGTTTTTCCATCTCCTGCCAGATCGCGGCGAAAGTCTCATTCGGCAGAAACATCAGTTCCGTTTTGATGATATCCAATTTTTCAATGGCATCGATCGGCGTATCAAAAACCGTCCCATCTAAATAACCGCTCAATATCCTATCCGCAGTTTCTTTCTCTTCTTCTTTTCTGCACATCTTTTTATAATCCTCGCAGATCTCGACCACTCTATCATAGCTTTCAGGCGAGTAGACTCTGTCTTTGCCGTGAAAGATGCGGAAAACCGGGTATCTAGAAAAGATAGCAATGATCTTTTTCAGATTTCCTTTGTCTAATGGTCTGCTGTCGATCTCTTTTCCGTCCTCATCATAGATCAGACCGCCATTGGCACAGATCGCTAAACAGCGCAGACCGTGATTATGGATGATATCTTTCAGTTCATAGTAATTTCTTCCGGAACAAAGCACAAAGCGTATGCCTTGAGCATATGCTTCTTTGATTGCACTGACTGTTCTCGGCGTGATTACATCTTTTTTGCAGATCAGAGTCCCGTCCACATCTGCCGCTATCAACTTGATCATGGTATTCTCCTACAATTCGTGCGCGATCGGATTCATTTTTTCAAAAGTGTAGATCTCTTTAAAACCAAATTCTTCTTTGGCCCTTTCAAGCGTTTTATCTACCTGATTAGCCAGATATATTTTTTTATGAGCATCAGAGCCTATGGTCAGGATCTTTCCACCAAGGTCTTTGTATAAATGCATAATGCTCGAATTTGGCGTCAGATCCGGGAGTTTGTACTGAAAACAGGAAGTGTAGATCTCGATTCAATAACAATAATAAAAAAAAACTTAAAATATATGGGAAAGTATCAACTTGATGAGAATTGATTTTACGGAGAGTTTGGAGGGGCGTATGTGCCTGAGATTCTCTACAAGTGTGTGCACGATCTGCAGGAGGCTTACGGACCTATCATAGAGAGCGACGAGTTTAAGGCAGAGTATCACGCTCTGCTGAAGGATTACGTGGGCAGACCATCACCACTCTATTACGCCAAGCGTATGAGTGAGCAGTATGGTTGTCAGCTCTACCTGAAACGCGAGGACCTGAACCACACGGGTGCCCACAAGATTAACAACACCATCGGACAGATTCTGCTGGCGAAGAAGATGGGTAAGACTCGTATTATCGCCGAAACTGGTGCAGGACAACATGGTGTGGCTACAGCAACAGTTTGTGCGCTGATGAACATGAAGTGCGAGGTGTTTATGGGTGCCACGGATGTGGAACGTCAGCACACCAACGTGGAAAGAATGAAGATGTTGGGTGCTCAGGTGAACCCCGTGCGTACAGGTAACATGACACTCTCTGACGCTTGTAGCGCAGCCATCAGAGACTGGTGCTGTCATCCCAGAGATACTTACTATCTGGTAGGCTCTACAATGGGACCTCACCCCTACCCCGACCTGGTAGCAAAGATGCAGGCTGTAATCTCGGAGGAGATCAAATGGCAGTTGGAAGAAAAGATCGGTCGCGACTACCCCGACTATCTCATCGCCTGCATCGGAGGCGGCAGCAACGCTGCTGGCACCATCTACCACTACATGGACGATGAACGCGTAAAGATCGTATTGGCAGAAGCTGGCGGTCACGGTTGGGAGACTGACTACACGGCGGCTACCATCCACAAGGGTAAGACGGGTATTCTGCACGGTGCGAAGATGCTGGTGATGCAGAACGAGGACGGTCAGATAGAGGAGGCATTTACCATCTCAGCCGGTCTGGATTATCCGGGTGTGGGTCCGATGCACTGCAACATGGCAAAGCAGGGACGTACGCAGGTGGTGAGCATCAACGACGACGAGGCCATCTACGGTGGCTACGAACTGACCCGTATGGAGGGTATCATTCCTGCTATCGAGAGTGCACACGCTATTGCAGCACTAAAGAAGTTGCAGTTTAAGAAGGACGATGTAGTAGTGCTGACGGTAAGCGGTCGTGGCGATAAGGATGTAGAGACCTATCTTAAGAATAAGGCAATGGCTGGTGAATACGGAAAGTTCTAATTGAAAATTGAAAATTGAAGATTGAAATTATGAGTACATTCAATTATACGACTACATCGAAAACCATTCTGGCAGATCTGTATACACCGGTAGGGGTGTATATGAGGCTGAGAGATTTGTATCCTCAGAGTGCACTGATGGAGAGTTCGGACTATCACGAGAAGGACAACTCGCGCTCGTTTATCGGCATTGAGCCGATGGCCAGCGCGGCTATCGGTCACGGGGTGGCTACTATCACCTACCCCGACGGCAACACACTGACCCACGAGGTAAACAAGGCGTATCGCAGCGACAAGGCTATACACGAGCTGATAGACCGTATACACGTGGAGGGCGACGATGCCAAGCTGTGCGGACTGTTCGGCTATACCAGTTTTAATGCTGTACGCTACTTTGAGGACATCGACGTGAAGGACGAGACACAGGCCAAGAACGATGCACCCGACTTGCTGTATATATTATATAAAGTGGTGATCGTCTTCGACCATTTTAACAATACGCTGAAGGTGGTATCACTCGACGGCGAGGCAAAGATAGACGAGGTGATGAAGGCGATGAACAAGGCCAACGTGAAGGCGTATGATTTCCACCCTATTGGCGATGTACGCTCTACACTGACCGATGATGAGCATCGCGAGAACATACGCAAGGGCATTAAGCACTGTCTGAGGGGCGATGTGTTCCAGATTGTGCTGAGTCGAAGATTCATCCAGAAGTATGAGGGCGACGACTTCAAGCTGTATCGTGCGCTGCGATCGATTAACCCCAGTCCCTATCTGTTCTACTTCGACTTTGGCGGATTCCGCATCTTCGGTTCAAGTCCTGAGACACACTGTCGTATCGAAGGACGTAAGGCTTACATCGACCCAATAGCCGGAACAACCAAGCGTACGGGCGATGCAGAGGCTGACCGCAAGGGCGCTGAGTATCTGCGCAACGATCCCAAGGAGAACGCTGAGCACGTGATGCTGGTGGACCTTGCACGCAACGACCTGTCGAGAAACTGTCACGGTGTGAAGGTGGACTTCTACAAGGATCTGCAGTACTACAGTCATGTGATCCATCTGGTGAGTCGTGTGAGTGGTGAACTAGATAAGGATGCTGATCCTATCAAGGCGTTTATCGACACATTCCCTGCTGGTACACTCTCAGGTGCACCCAAGGTGCGAGCCATGCAACTGATCAGCGAATACGAGCCACACAATCGTGGTGCCTATGGTGGCTGTATCGGCTACATCGGACTGGACGGCAGTCTGAATCAGGCTATCACCATACGTACCTTCGTGAGTCGTAACGGTGAGTTGTGGTTCCAGGCTGGTGGCGGTATAGTGGCCAAGAGCGATGTGGAGTACGAACTGCAGGAAGTGAACAACAAACTGGGAGCCCTGCGTAAGGCAATCATTAAAGCTGAAGAGTTATGAAAATCGTTATCATAGACAACTACGACTCGTTTACATACAACTTGAGTCATTTGGTGAAGGAACTGGGTGCAGAGGTAACAGTGCTGCGTAACGACCAGTTTGAACTGCAGGACCTGGAGCCCTATAGCAAAATTATACTGAGTCCGGGACCTGGTATTCCATCAGAGGCAGGACTGCTGCTGGATGTGATCAAGACCTATGCAGGTAAGAAACCTATTCTGGGCGTGTGTCTGGGGCATCAGGCCATCGGCGAGGCATTCGGTGGAAAGTTGGAGAATCTGAGTGACGTTTTCCACGGAGTGGCTACACCATGCCACATCACAGTAGACGATCCCATCTTCAGTGGTATAGATCGCGACATCACCATAGGTCGCTACCACTCGTGGGTAGTCAGTCGCGAAGGATTGCCCGAGTGTCTGGAGGTGACTGCCGTATCGGACGAGGGACAGATCATGGCACTACGCCACAAGACAATGAACATACGAGGCATACAGTTCCATCCAGAGAGTGTTCTCACCCCCGACGGCAAAAAAATGCTTCAAAACTGGATGTTTCTTTAATTGAAGATTGAAAATTGATAATTGAAATAATATGGCACAGACAATGAAAGACATCCTGAATAGGATGCTGAACCACGAGGAACTGACTCGTGAAGAAATGAAGAATATTCTGGTTGGTATCACTCAGAGTGAGTATCCCACGGAGCAGATTACAGCCCTGCTGACAGCCCTGCAGATGAGAGGGGTAACAGTAGATGAGTTGTTGGGTTTCCGTGATGGTATTCTGGAAACAGGTGTTCCAGCCATTCTGGATTGCGATCGTTACATCGACGTAGTTGGAACAGGTGGCGACAGGAAGAACACCTTTAATATCTCGACCACCAGCTGTTTCGTGATTGCAGGAGCTGGCTATAAGGTGGCTAAGCATGGTAACTACGCTGCAACGTCAGTATCGGGTGCAAGCAATGTGATAGCACATCATGGTATCAAGTTCACAGACGATCTGGACAAACTGAATCGTTCATTAAACGAGGCAGGTATCGTTTATCTGCACGCCCAACTCTTCGCCAAGGCCATGAAGTTTGTGGGTCCTATCCGCAAGGCACTGCAGTTCCCCACTATTTTTAACCTTTTAGGTCCGCTGGTGAATCCCTCGCAACCCAAGTGCCAGCTGCTGGGTGTGGCCAACCTCGACCAAATGCGTCTGTACCATCAGGTGTATCAGAAGATTGGCATCGACTATGGTATCGTGAATTCTATAGACGGTTACGACGAAATTTCGCTCACAGGCGATTTCAAGGTGACGACGAAGGACTACGAGCGCATCTTCAAGCCTCAGGACTTAGGCTTCGAGATAGCCAAGCCCGAAGAACTAGTGGGTGGTGCTACTGAAGAGGAGGCTGCTCAGATATTCGACTCAGTGCTTGAGAATCGCGCCCTACCCGCCCAGAAGAACATCGTACTGGCGAATGCTGCCTTTGGCATACAGGTGCTGGAGAAGGGCCAGAAGAGCATTGAGGAGTGTGTAGAGATTGCCCGTGAGAGTATCGACAGCGGAGATGCATTGCGTACCTTCAAGAAGTTTGTAGAACTCAATTCGTAAAGGTTTATGGCTCAACAGAAGGTTAAGGTTTGTGGTATGCGCGAGGCGGAGAACATCCGCGAGGTGGAGGCCTTAGGGGTAGACTTAATGGGCTTCATCTTCTGGCCAAAGTCGAGCCGCTACGTGAGTGAGCGCCCTGACTATCTGCCTACAAAATGCAAGCGCGTGGGGGTATTTGTAGATGAGAACATCGCACAGGTGAAGGCCATAGCCAACGAGTACAGTCTCGACTATATTCAGTTGCATGGTAAAGAGAATACAGACTATGTAAAGACCCTCGAAGGCTATCATCTTATCAAAGCCTTTAACATCGCCACACCCGAGGACTTTAAAGCCTGCCAGGCGTATGAAGGATTGGTAGATTTTTTTCTCTTTGATACTAAGGGCAAAAGCGTAGGAGGCAATGGCGAGAAGTTCGACTGGAGCGTACTATCAGCCTATCAAGGCGACACACCGTTTCTGTTGAGTGGAGGCATCAGTCCCGATGACGCAGCAAGCGTTCGCGCCATCCATCACCCTAAGTTCGCCGGTGTAGATCTCAACTCGCGCTTCGAGCTTGAACCAGCATTGAAGAATGTAGCGAAAATGAAAGATTTTCTTGAAGGATTGAAAGATTGAATATTGAATATTGAAAATTATGAATAAGATTAATCAAATATTTGCCCAGCGTGGCGACAAGAAGTTGTTGAGTCTGTACTTCTGTGCAGGCTGCCCCACCTTGGAAGGAACGGGCGACGTCATCCTCGCGATGCAGCGACGTGGCATCGCCATGATTGAAGTAGGTATCCCCTTCAGCGATCCGTTGGCTGACGGTCCTGTGATCCAGAGTGCTGCCACTCAGGCCATCAAGAATGGTATGACTCTGAAGAAACTTTTCGCACAATTGGCGGAGATTAAGGACCAGGTGCAAATCCCCTTGGTATTGATGGGTTATCTGAATCCCATTATGCACTACGGCATCGAAGAATTTTGCAAGTCGTGTGTGGAGAGTGGTGTGAGTGGCGCCATCATTCCCGATCTGCCCTTTGCAGACTATCAGAATATTGTAAAACCCATTGCCGATAAATACGACCTGCGCATCATCATGCTCATCACCCCTGAGACGAGTGAGGAGCGCATCAGATTCATCGACGACAATACCGATGGTTTCATCTATATGGTATCGAGTGCAGCCATCACAGGAGCACAGAAGAGCTTCGACGAGCAGAAGCAGGAGTATTTCCGCAGAATCAATGCGATGAACCTCCGCAACCCACGTATGATAGGCTTCGGTATCAGCAATGCCCAGACACTGAAAGCTGCTCAGGACAATGCAGCTGGTGCTATTATCGGTTCAAAGTTCGTCACCCTGCTCAGTGAGGCTGAGGGTAATGCAGAAAAGGCGCTCGATAATCTGATGGACGCCTTGGCAAAATAGACCGTTTTCACAAAAAACATTAAATTCCGGAATAGCCCTACAGCTGTTCCGGTTTTTTTTCGTACTTTTGAAGGCTCAAAGATCAGATCAATCATTATCAACAACAAATATGAAAAAGACTCTATTATTACAACTATTCATGGGCATGGCATGTTGGGCCACTGCTCAGAACATCTGTCATGACGACGGAACCGTAACCTTCCAGTACAAGAATGATCAGGCTAAAAGCGTTCAGGTTGACGTGCAGTTTGCTGGGCGTAACGACATGAAGCGCAACGCAGAAACTGGCTTGTGGGAAGTCACCCTCGGACCTGCTGCCCCCGACATGTACCCCTACTACTTCATTGTTGACGGGGTGAGCGTGATGGATCCTAAGAATCCGCAGTACTTCCCCAACGAGGGCTTCAAGAACTCGCTGCTGGAGATTCCTGCCAAGACGGGAAGTCTGGCACACGACATCAAGGACGTGCCCCATGGACGTATGGAGTATATTCACTACTACTCGAAGAGCCTAGGCGCCACGAACCAGGCCGTCGTGTATCTGCCCCCGAAGTACAAGGAGAATAAGGACAAGAAATACCCTGTGTTCTATTGTATCAGTGGTACTACTGATACTGAGGAGGTGTATTACAAGGTTGGTCGCGTGAACTATATCCTCGACAACTTGTTGGCAGAAGGCAAGGCAAAGGAAATGATTGTGGTATTGCCCTACGGCAATCCCTATAAGTTGCTCGTTACCCCACCGGCATCAGCCTCAGGCGCACCCCAGACCATGTTTGGCAGAGATGTGTTCAGTCAAGATCTGAACGATGATCTGATGCCTTATATCGAGAGTCATTATCGCACCATCAACGATGCCGATCATCGTGCCATCGGCGGATTCTCACGTGGTGGCAACCAGGCTCTGGCCAACGGACTGACACATCTGGATAAGTTTGCCTACCTGTGCAGCTACAGTTCGTTTACAGCTACCACCCTGCCTAACATTTACGACAACGCCAAGGATACGAACAGCAAGATTCGTCTGTTCTGGTTGGGTGTGGGAACGGATGATTTCCTCTACGGTAATGCCCGAGACTATACGGAGTTCCTCGATAAGCACGGTATCACCTGTGTGAAGGAATACACCCACGACAAGTTCGGTCACACCTGGATGAATGCCAAGTATTTCCTGAGCAAGACCCTGCCCCTGCTCTTCAACCCCGAGGCATCGGCAGAGGCGATGAAGAACGCCCAGCCCACGAAGCCCGCTACAGGTAAGGAGGCACAGTTTACAGCGGGTGTCATGGCCCGTCTCTTCCCCAAGCCCATCATCTCGCCTGAATACAAATACGACAGCGTGATCTTCCGTATGAAGGCCCCTGAGGCCAAGGAAGTGCTATTGGCTGCAGAGATCCTGCCCAAGCCCAAAGCTATGGAGCGCGACAGCGACGGCATCTGGACTGCAGAGCTCGACGAGCACATCTACGAGACATTCACTTATTACTACATTGTTGACGGTACGCCTGTGGCCGATCCGCAGAATATGTATCTCGCCCCCTCGAAGGGTTTCAAGCCCAGCGTCTGCAGCAACCCCGCTGCCACTTTCACCTATGCCACCATGGGCGAGATGGAGCATGGTATCGTGAGCTATGACCTGAATGCGCAGACGGCTTGGTATCGTCCTGCAGAAGGCAAGGCTGAATTCAAAATTGTATTGGTTCCTGGCAAGGACGACACCATTGAGAGCTGGTTTAAGATTGGTGGCGCCGATGTGATGGCCGACAAGTTCATCGCCAACAAGAAACTGCCACCATTCAGCATCGTGGTAGATTGCCACAGATGCGATAAGAGAGCCGAAAAACGTTGTGAGAAGGAAGAGATGTGTGGTGGTAAGAAGGCGTATGTCCTGAAGGCTGACGATTATGCCAACTGGCCCGAGCGTCGTCACGCTTTGGAGTCGCTGCTCGACTCACTGATGCTGCAGCGTGCTGCCAAGGGTGAGATCAGTATGAACCTCCCTTTGTTTCAGACCAAATACACGGCCGACCCCTCACCATTGGTGGTAGGCGACCGTCTGTTCCTCTTTACTTCGCACGATGCCTCACCTGAGGACATCCCCGATCTAAACGAGAAGAACTCAGCAGGTTTCTTTATGTACGACTGGCTGCTGTGGAGCACCACCGACATGGTGAACTGGACGGAGCATGGTGCTGTGGCTTCGCTGAAGGATATCCCCTGGCGTAGTCGTGAGAACGGTGCCTGGGCCATCCAGACGGTAGAGCGCAACGGGAAGTATTACCTTTATGCCCCACTCCACGGACATGGTATCGCCGTACTCGAGGCCGATTCACCCTATGGCCCTTTCAAAGATCCCATAGGTAAGCCATTGGTATGGGACCAGAGCAACTGGTACGACATCGACCCCTCCGTCTTTACAGATGAAGACGGACAGGCCTATCTCTACTGGGGCAATCCCTATACCTTCTACGCCAAGTTGAACGACGACATGATCTCACTCAAGAGTGAGGTGGTGAAGTTGCCTCATATAAAGCATTATCAAGAGGGACCGTGGTTCTATAAGCGCAATGGTCACTACTATTGCGCCTACGCCTCTACCTGTTGTCCTGAGGCCTTGGGCTATGCTATGAGCAATTCGCCCACTGGTCCTTGGGAGTGGAAGAACTATATCATGCGCCCCACGCTGCGCGATCGTGGTAATCACCCCGGTATCTGCGACTTCAAGGGTCATTCTTATGTATTCGGTCAGAACTACGACCTGATGCACCTCGACACGTTCGTACACCACGAACGCCGTAGTGTATCTGCCGCCGAGATTACCTACAACGAGGACGGAACCATTCAAGAAGTACCCTACTGGATCGACCAGGAGCCCATCAAACAGCTCTGCTGGTTGAATCCCTACGAACGTGTGGAGGCTGAGACAATGGCTTGGGGCTACGGACTGAAGAGTGCCAAGATGGGCATCGAGAACACGGGTGTGGTAGCCGATATGCCCACATCGACGGGTAAGAAGAACATGTACATCTTCGACATCAACGATGGCGAGTTTATCAAACTGCGTGGTGTAGATTTTGGCGAAGGTGCCAAGAAATTCAATATCACGGCGGCCTCCACAGGAAGCTGCAAGGTTACCCTTCGTATCGATGGTCAGGATGGAGCCGTCATCGGTGAAGCTACTATCGGCAAGACGGGTAACGTGGAGAAGTACAAGACCTTCAGCACGAAGGTAGAGGACGCTCAGGGTGTTCACGATTTGTATCTCTGCTTCAGCAACGTTGAAAACGAAACAAGACTTGACTATTGGAAGTTCCAAAAATAAAAGAATAAAATAAATGTGTCTATGAAGAAGTATAGCCTAAAAAGTTTCGTTTTTGTGTGCTTTGGCACACTATTGGTAGGATGTAATGCCCCTGCGGACATAGAGCAGCAGATTGATGAGCTCTACCAGAAGATGCCTCAGGAGGAGCGCATCGCACAGTTGAGGAGTATGTATATGGACGAACTCTTCGACGAAAATGGAAAGTTGGACACAGCGAAGTGTAAGGAGCTGATACCCTTTGGTATCGGACACTTCTCGCAGTTCTGTATGCAAAAGCCTCGTGAGCCACAGGAGCTTCGCGATCGTGCTATCGCCATCCAGGACTGGCTGATGCACAACACCCCCAACGGCATCCCTGCCCTGTTGCACGAGGAGGTGCTTTCAGGTGTCAACACCCTGGGGGCTACCATCTATCCTCAGCAGATAGGTCAGGCCGGATCGTTCAATCCTGAACTGGCAGAATTGAAGACCCGTCAGACAAGTACCGTGTTGCGTAAGATGGGTGGTATCTTTGCTCTCTCGCCCATGGTAGACGTATGTCGCAATCCCAGTTTCAATCGTCTGGAAGAGTCGTATGGCGAGGATGGTTACTTGTCGGCAGTCATGGGAACAGCCTTTGTGAAGGGACTCCAGCAGGGCGACTTGAAGAAAGGCGTGGGAGCCTGCTCGAAGCACTATCTCGGCTATGGCGGCGGAGGTGATGCTGAGGAGAAGGAGATGATGGAAGAGATTCTCTTGCCTCACGAGGCCATGATCCGCCTGACGGGTAGTGTGGCTGTGATGCCTGGCTATCACGATGTGCACGGAACACGTTGCGTGGCCAATAGCGAGATCCTGCAGGACATTCTGCGTGGCTACGTAGGCTTCGACGGTATGGTGGTGAGCGACTATACGGCCATCGACCAGATTCCTAATATCGAGACAGTGGTAGAAAAAGCCGCTGCTGCCATCAATAATGGTAACGACGTAGACTTCCCCCACGGAGCCAACTACCAATATCTGCAGGAGGCCATCGACAAAGGTCTGGTGAAGCCTGAGGTACTTGAGCGTGCCGTGAAGAATGTGCTTCGTATCAAGTTCCGCATGGGATTATTCGATAAGGATGCTTACCTGTATTCCAAGGAGGACATCCAGCTCGACAGCCCCGAGGAACGTCAGACTGCCTACGACATCGCCAGCCAATCTGTTGTGCTGTTGGAGAACAATGGTGTACTGCCTCTGAAGGAAGTCAAGAACGTATTGTTGACCGGTCCTAATGCCAATAGTATCTGGGCTATGTGTGGCGACTATACCTATCCAGCCATGTCTTACTTCTGGAAGATGGTGGACTACAAGTCAGAGAATCCCCACATCGTCAAACTGCTGGAGGGTATGCAGAATAAGAAGCCCAAGGGTGTTAACGTGATGTATGCTCGTGGTTGCGACTGGACAGAAGAGGTGGAGACTAAGTACAGTGAGCTGGGCGATGCACGTGCTTGGGAGTATGAGCTGCTGCATCGTATGGTTGACTCAGGCGAGAAGGCCGACAAGGCCGAAGCCCTCAAGATGGCCAAGGATGCTGATGTCATCATTGCTGCTGTTGGTGAGAACGTGATGCTCTGTGGCGAGAATCGCGATCGTCAGGGTCTCCGTCTGCCTGGCAAACAAGAGCAGTATGTCGAGGAACTCATCAAGACGGGCAAACCTGTTGTATTGGTAATGTTCGGAGGTCGCGCACAGGTTGTCTCTGGTCTCGCAGAGAAGTGTGCAGCCGTAATTCAGGCCTGGTATCCAGGTGAGGAAGGTGGAAACGCTGTGGCTGATATCCTGTATGGCAATGTATCACCTTCAGCCAAGCTCTCTGTGAGCTATCCTAACACGGAGCTCAACGAGCCCATCTGCTATAATTATCTCACCTCAGGCGACTCACCTCTCGCTTCTAAGATAGCATGGCCCTTTGGCTATGGTTTAACCTACACCACGTTTGAGTATCAGAACCTGCAGGTGGCTAATGAGGTTAAGACCACCGACCCATACGTAGAACTGACTTTCCTGGTGAAGAACACGGGTAAGTTCAAGGCCGACGAGGTTGCCCAGATCTACATCTCGCCCACCAGCGAGAATCAGAACATCCGTCCCATCCAGTTGCAAGGTTTCGCCCGTATCTCGTTGGAACCTGGACAGACCAAGACGGTGACCACCCATCTCTATCTGGAGCAGTTTGGTTTCTACACCCATAAAGGCAATGTCCGTGAATGGAATATCGAACCTGGCACATTCGTAGTGAAGGTGGGTGCCTCTTCGCAGGACATCAAACTCGAACAAAAGGTGGAAGTAAAGGGTCAGAGCTATACCAAGCCGCTTCGCGACTATTATTTCTCAGAAAGTATCGTATCTAAATAAACAATTGTAACAATGAAAAAGACTTTATTGTCAACTATCATGTTGTGCGTAGCCTCCATCGCTATGGCACAACCTGCAGGTGGATTCGGAGGATTCCAGGCTCCGCAGATTAAACTCGAGACCTCCCAGGAATGGAAGGATGTAAACTACGCTGGCGACGATCAGGTTTACCACACCTGCGACATCTACCTGCCCAAGGTGGAGAAGGAGGCCTATCCCGTGGTGATCCACATCTATGGAAGTGCCTGGTTCAACAATAATGGCAAGGGTATGGCCGATCTGGGCACCATCGTCAAGTCACTGTTGGATGCTGGCTATGCTGTGGTTTGTCCGAACCACCGTAGTAGCATGGACGCCAAGTGGCCTGCACAGATTCATGATATCCGTGCCGTCATCCGTTTCGTACGTGGAGAGGCAAAGACCTATAAGTTCGATACCTCGTTCATCGCCACCAGCGGATTCTCTTCTGGCGGACATCTCGCTTCTACGGCTGCTACCACCAGTGGCACCAAGCAGACCAAGGTGGGCTCAGTCGATATCGACCTCGAGGGTAATGTGGGCAACTATCTGCAGGAGTGCAGTGCCGTAAACGCTGCCTGCGACTGGAGTGGTCCAATCGACCTGACGGCCATGGACTGTGGCGAAGGCATGAAGATGGGTGAGAACTCACCTGAGGATGTGCTGCTTAATTCGAAACTTGCCAAGGAGCCCGACAAGTATATTAGTCTGAGTGCTAACCACTATGTAGACCCCAACGATCCCCCCATCATCATTTTCCATGGTGATAAGGATCGCGTAGTACCCAACTGTCAGGGAAAGATGTTCTTCGAGCAACTGAAGGCTGCTGGTGTAAAGACCGAAGCCACCTTCCCCGCCGAGGGCAATCACGGTGGTCCAGAGATGTACACTGAAGAGAACCTGCAGAAGATGGTACACTTCCTGAACTGCGTCCGCGAGAAAGACGCTTGCTGCAGTAAAGAGAAGAAGTGCTGCGACAAGGAAAAGGGATGCTGCAAGAAAGACAAGGAATGCAGCCACAAGGAAAAGGAATGCAGGCACAAGGAGAAGAAGTTCAGCAAAAAGGAAACTAAATGAAAAAAATACAAGCTTTAACGCTGTTGATGGCTTTCTGCCTCAACGCCATGGCACAGGCGCCCTTCGCTGAGGGGCGCCTCACCATCACGCCTATGACCAAGAATGCCGTCCGTATTCAGTATGCCCAGGGCGATATCAAGAGCTCTCTGCCCGAGTGGCTTTACATCAAGACGGAAGCATTCAAGGGGCAGCAGGACATCTCCGTTGCCATCGACCCTGCACATCGCACACTGAGCATTTCTAACGCCAAAGGCGAACGCATATTTACGGCCACCAACCATCAGTTGAAGGATGGCGAGGCCACCCTCTCGTTCGCCTCTCCTCAGGATGAATACCTCTTCGGACTGGGGCAGTTCCAGGATGGCTATAGCAACGTACGTGGACTCTCGCGAAGACTCACACAGGTCAACACGCAAATCTCCATCCCCATGCTGATCTCAAGTAAGGGTTATGGTATTCTGTGGAACAACTACGGACTCACGGAGTTCAACCCCAGCTCGCAGAATGTTAGTCTGACGAAGGCCGAAGGCCAAGGGAAGAAGGAGGAAGTCGACGTGACAAGTACCGAAGGTAATAAAAAGGAAATTCGCGAGCGCCATATCTTCGAAGCCACCATCAACATCACGGAGGCTGGCGATTATTCGCTTCTTCTCGATGTAGGTCAGAAGATGGCTCGCCGCCATAACCTCTCGATCGATGGCACCACCGTTATCGAGATGCAGAACCTCTGGTTGCCCCCTACAGCCTCTGCCATCGTTCATCTCTCGGCCGGCCAGCATCTGCTCACTGCCGAACTCACCAAGGACGATCAGCCCACCCTCTTTTATAATAAGGTAGAAAATCAAACTACCTTCCGCTCGCCCATCGCTCAGGCCGTGGATTATACTGTCTTCATCGGCACCCCCGATGAGATCATTGCTGCCTATCGTGAGTTGACTGGTCCTTGTCCGCTGATGCCTGAGTGGGCACTGGGCTATATCCATTGTCGCGAGCGTTTCCACTCCTCTGACGAGATTCTGCAAACAGCCCGTCGCTTCCAAGCTGAAGATATGCCCCTGAGCATGATTGTACAAGACTGGCAGTGGTGGGGCAAGCACGGATGGAACGCCATGAAGTTCGATGAGGACTTCTACCCCGATCCCAAGGCGCTCACCGATAGTCTCCACCAAATGGGCGTGAAGCTCATGCTGAGCGTATGGTCCAAGATCGACAAGACCTCCGAGGTGGGTAAGCAGATGGAGCAGGCAAAGTATTACATCCCCGAGACCGATTGGATCGACTTCTTCAATCCCGAAGCAGCAGGGGCTTACTGGAAGAATTTCCGTGAGCGCTTGGTGCCCTTAGGCATCGATGCCTGGTGGCAGGATGCTACTGAACCCGAGAACGATGATCTAGCAGGCCGTCGTGTGAATAATGGCAAATGGAGTGGTGAACAGGTCCGCAACGTCTATCCCTTGTTGGTGAACAAGACTGTTTACGAGGGACTCGTCGAGGCTGGCAAGGAGCCTATGATCCTCACCCGTTGCGCCTTCCCGGGCATTCAGCGTTATGGCTCAGCCATGTGGAGTGGCGATGTTGGTAACGACTGGGAGACCTTCCGCCGTCAGATCACAGCCGGTCTGGGTATGCAGGCTGCCGGTATCCCATGGTGGACCTACGATGCAGGCGGATTTTTCCGTCCAATGGATCAGTACACCAATCAAGAATATATCGAGCGTATGTTGCGCTGGATCGAGACGAGTGTCTATCTGCCCCTGATGCGTGTTCATGGTTATATGAGCAACACCGAGCCCTGGAACTATGGCGAGGAGGCCAAGTCAATCATCCGTGAGTGCATCAAGGAGCGCTCGCGCCTGCTGCCTTACATCAAGAAGTGTGCAGAGCGCATCTCTACCGAAGGCTATACGCTGATGCGCCCCCTCGTGTTCGACTTTGCTGACGACCCAGAGGCGCTGAAGCAGAAATACGAATATATGTTCGGCCCCGATCTGCTCATCAGTCCTATCACCGAGCCGGGCGTAACGGAGTGGACCACCTATCTGCCCAAGAACGCAGGCGGCTGGAAAGACCAACGTACAAATAAGCGCTACGATGGTGGACAATACGTTACCACGCCAGTCGACAAGGGCCACATCCCCGTCTTCTTGCGCGAGTAGTTTCGCAATGCGTTGCGTAAAGTTTCTCATCAAAACTTATCGATTATTCATAGAATTTTTGTTACTTTGCAGTACCGGAATTCGAATTTAGTAGTAATATAGTTAAACAGAACCGGTGCACAACACAAAAATTTTATTTATAAAGATTGAATTAGTTTGGAAAAACCATTTGCTTGCGAAAGTCGATGGTTTTTTCTTTCTCATTTTACGCAACGCGTTGCGCAATGTTTCAATAACCATTGCGTTATAAGATAAGACAATAATCGCTATTTTTGTATGGTTTTAACATCATATCATGTCATGAAGAGAATGTCACAACGTGATTTAGCCAGAATGCTCGGGGTTAACGCCTCGACTATATCACGTGCGCTGAAGGGCGAGAATGGCGTTAGTGCCGATCTCCGACAAAAAATCCTTCAGTTGGCTGAAGAACACGGATACCGTCCTAACCCCTTTGCCATGAGTCTGCGCTATGACACCACGCGTACCATTGGCGTGATTGTGCCCGACTTGGCATTCAGCCATTTTGCGCACATTGTCAAGCATATCGAGGCCGAAGCCAGAAAAGCGGGTTATATGTGTATCATATCCGACTCTAACGAGCATTATGAGACCGAGGTAGCATGTGTTGAACTATTGGAGAACCTACATGTGGATGGCATCATCATTTGCCTCTCTCAGGAAACGGTCGATCTCAGCCATCTCACTCGACTGAAGGAGGCCCATATCCCCGTTACACTTTTCGACAGGACTGCCGAGGTGGATTTCCCCTCAGTCACCATCAACGATATAGCCACTGCCAAGCAGATGACACTCCACCTCATTGACGGTGGAGCTAGAAATATCGCCTTCTTAGGAGGACCTAATCACATGAAGCAGACAGCCGATCGTAAACACGGATACTTGGAAGCCCTGCGCGAACGGGGCTTACCCATCAGGAAAGAGTTGGTCAGATGCACCTACGCCACCTTCAACTCCGGCCTCTCCGACACCATCGACCTACTGAACCTTCCTAAGCCCCCCGATGCCATTCTGGCAACTTATGGTCTTCTGGTCGGTTCGGCATTCCAGGCCATCTTAAGCCGGGGATTACGCATCCCGGAAGACATTGCCATCGCGGGCTATATGAGCGACTGGGTATCTGAGATGAATCGACCCAGAGTAACGTTCATCAAGCAGAACCTCAGGGAGATTGGGCGTCAGGCCTTCCGTATGCTCTACGATCAGATGGAAGGCGGCACGAGCGTTCAGCAGCTCATTATCAATGCACATTTGGAAATCAGAGATAGTACCCGAAAGATATGAAACAAGACCTAAAACTACGCGTTGGAATCATCGGCGCTGGATGGATAGCCGAGAAGGCAGCCATCACACTTGGCCCACTCACGGAGTGCGAAGCCTATGCCATCGCCTCACGCTCACTGGATAAGGCAGAAGTCTTTGCCAAGCAATGGAATATTCCGAAAGCCTATGGCTCGTATGCAGAACTCATAGCCGACCCCGATGTCGACTTGGTATATGTGGCCACACCCCACTCCCACCACTACGATGTTACGAAGCAAGCCCTGCTGGCAGGCAAGCCCTGTCTGGTTGAAAAGGCCTTCATGGCCAACTATCGTCAAGCAAAGGAGATAGTCGACCTGGCTCGCGAATGCAAGGTATTCATTGCTGAGGCCATCTGGACTCGTTACCAGCCAGCCCGACAGATGGTACTCTCCCTCATCAACAGCGGCCGTATTGGCACACCACGCCTCCTGACGGCCACCTTGGGCTACTCCATGGGCGAGAAGCCTCGCATCATGCGCCCCGATCTCTGTGGTGGTGCCTTGCTCGACCTCGGTGTCTATGCCCTTAACTTCGTGCGTATGTTCTTCGAGGCCGATATCGTGAGTATGGAGAGTCAATGCGTGAAATCTGCAACGGGGATGGACCTCACCAACGCCATCTGTCTCATTCTCTCCGACGGTCTGCTATGCAACCTCCAGTCGAGTGCTGCCTGCGTAGGCGACAACATCGGCGTGATAGCAGGCACCGATGGCAACCTGATAATCGACAATATCAACAACCCACAGAAAATCACCGTCAACACCCACGACCGGGTGTTTGTTGAGGATATCCAAGTGCCCAAGCAAATCACGGGCTACGAATACCAGTTCCTGGCTTGCCGGAAGGCCCTTATCGACGGACTCTTAGAGCCCCGTGAGATGCCACTTCACGAAACACTTTACATCATGCAACTCATGGACAGCCTCCGCCAAAAGTGGGGTGTCCGCTACCCGATGGACAACGAATGACAATCATCCAGAAAATACGCAGTTCCTACTCCACACAACTATACTTGTGGGTGTCAGGTTTCGTACTGATCATCTCAGGTGTGGTGCTCATCCTGTTAATGCGATTCTCACAGGGTGTCATCCACGATGAGTCAGTCGATGCCACCCAGCAGGCATTGGAGAACATAGCCCTGCGTATCGACAACACGTTGCGACAGACGGAAATAACAGAGCAACAGGATCAACAGCGACGTCGAGTCGGTCGTTCACGTATTGAGCGCCTCATCGAGGAAAACGGCTACCTGGAACCCCTCAAGGAGTTGTTACCCCATGCCAAGCTCTACGTCACGCGACGTGACAGTAGCCAACTCGCCATCTATTTTGCGGGTAATGAAAGTGGCTACCGACAAATGATCTATGAGGGCGACGAGATCTATATCTTCACGCAACCCGTAGGCCAGCGACAATATAACCTCGCAGTGGTATGTCCTGCCAACGACATCAACGCGAAGTATGCCGATGTGCATTGGTTCCTGCTGTCGAGTGCTGAGATCATCAGTAAGATAGCCAACACTATCACCAAGTAAGAACTAACAAAAATATATAGCCAATTATGCAATACACTTTCCCACGATCATCATGGCACCTGAGAATGCTGATGATACTTTTGGCATTCCACTGTTCGCTGTTCGCTCTGGCTCAGCCCGATCCGGACGACAGACCATTGACCATCCGTGGTCAGCTGCTCGATGCCGACCTGAAGGAACCCATGATACAAGCCACAATTCAACTGTTCCAGGCCTCCGACAGCACCTTTGCCGGCGGCACCGTCAGCAATGAGAGGGGCAGTTTCTATCTGGTGGCACCTTCTCCCGGCACCTATAAGATCCTAATCTCGTCCGTGGGCTATCAGACTATCGAGCGCGAACTTACCCTCCGCCGCTATGAGAATCAGAACTTAGGCAATCTGCTCATGGAGTCTGAAACCGTCATGTTGCAGGAGGCCGTCATTACCGGTCGTGCTGCACAGGTCATCGTGAGGAAAGATACCATCATGTATAACCCCGAAGCCTTCCGCACCCCTGAAGGCTCCCCCATCGAGGAACTCATCAAGCGTATCCCCGGTGCTGAGGTCGACGAGGATGGCAACATCACCATCAACGGTAAGGAGGTAAAGAAGATTCTGCTTGACGGTAAGGAGTTCATGCTGGGCGATGTAGAAACAGCCCTGAAGAACATCCCCGTGAGCATCATCGCCAACATGAAGTTCTACGACCAGCAGAGCGATCAGGCGCGTATCACAGGCATCGAGGATGGCGAGAAGGAAACCGTGCTCGACTTCTCCATCAAGAAAGGCATGAACCGTGGTTATATGACCAATCTCGACCTGGGTGGTGGCACCCAGCATCGTTATGCTTCACGCGGCATGGCAAGCAGCTTTACCGATAAGACCCGCTTTGTTCTTCTTGGCAACTTCAACAACAAGGAAGAGAATGCCGGTTGGTGGAACCGTCGTGGACTCAACTCACGAAAGATGCTGGGTACCAACCTGAACTACGACGACAACAAGAAGCTGAAGTTCGACGCCAGCATCCGATGGAACCACCGTGGAGGCGACAACCAGACGGAGACTGCCGTCCAGAACTTTTATAGCGACGAAACGCGCACCTTCTCAAATACTGACACAAAAAATTACACCCGCAGCAACAACTGGTGGGGCAATATCCGTTTGGAGTGGAAACCCGACTCGCTCACCAACATCCTGTTGCGCGCCAACGGTAGTTACGGCACCAACGATGCCACCAACATCTCCGTCTCGGCCACCTTCAACGACGATCCTTACCTTTACGTCGCTGATCCCTTGGCCTCCATCGACCCCGACGGTCCCTTGGGGGCCTATCTGGTGAACCACAACCTGAACAGCAGCCTCACCTATGGCGAGAACAAGAATGCCTGGGGCATGCTCCAGCTCTATCGCCGGTTGAATCCTCGGGGACGTAACCTCGTCGTCCGACTGGAAGCCAATGGTGGCAGTAGTCAGAACGAGAATGCCTCCGACAGCGAAGTACGACTCTTCCTCGTGAAGGATCAGGCTGGCGAGGACTCCACCTACTACACAGCCCGCTATAACACCACGCCTAGCAGCAACGGGGGCTACGTGGTCAGCGCCACCTACAGCGAACCGCTCTGGAAGGGCGCCCACCTGCAGTTCAACTACGAGCTGCGTTACAGCCAGAACAAGAGCGATCGTCAGACCTTCGACTATAGTCTGATGGATCAGGATCCCTTTGCCGGCATCCATCCCCAGTACCGTGAATGGGAACCGTGGAGCTCATCAGTCGGAGGCAATCTCGAAGCCCCGGCCTACCTCGACAAGAACCTGAGCCGTTTCTCCGAATATAAAAACTACACCCAGAACTTCCGCCTCACACTGCGCCATCGCGAGGAGAAGTACGATTACAACATCGGCTTCCTCATCCAACCCCAGCACTCCAACTTCATTCAGGATTACCGGGGCATCTACGTCGACACCGTGCGCAATGTCACCAACCTCACGCCCACGCTCAACTTCCATTATAAGTTCAGCGACCAGAGCAACCTCTGGATCCATTATCGTGGCGACACCCGTCAGCCCGAGATGACACAACTGCTCGACATTACCGACGACTCCAACCGACTCAACATCACCCAGGGTAACCCGGGTCTGAAGCCCCAGTTCACAAACTCGCTCAATGCTTATTATAACAACTACATCGTACGCCATAAGCGCAGCATCGTGGTCTATGCCAACTACCGTCATATCCGCAATTCCATCTCCGACCTCGTGCGTTACGATCCAGAAACCGGCGGCAATATCACCCGACCCGAGAACATCAACGGCAACTGGAATGTGAACGGCGGCTTCACATTCAATACAGCCCTCGACTCCACCGCCCACTGGAATATCGGCACCGACACGCGCATACGTTACAACAACTTCGTGAGCTATGTGGCCCAGCAGCAGGCCGACGCCGAAAAGAACACCACCCGTACGATCAATGTCAATGAGCGCTTCACCTTCGGCTACCGCAACGACTGGCTCGAAGTGTCGCTCGACGGCCGCCTCAACTACCAGCACTCACGCAACGAGTTGCAACCCACAGCCAACCTCGACACTTGGCAGTTCGAGTACGGAGGGCAGTTCCTCATCCGCCTGCCCCTCGACTTCGAAATCAGCATGAACATGCACGAGCGCAGCCGTCGTGGCTATAACGACAATTCCATGAACACCAACGAGTTCATATGGAACGGTCAGATCTCCAAGCCCTTCCTCCGAAACAAGTCGCTCATCGTGGCCCTCAACTTCTACGACCTGCTCGGTCAGCAGAGCAACTACGACCGTTGGGTGAATGCCACGAGTCGTAGCGATACCAGCTATAACAGCGTCAACTCCTACGCCATGCTTCATGTGCGTTACCGTCTCAACATGTTCGGCGGCAAGATCGATACCGAAGGCCGCTACGACAAGAAATGGGGCAACCGCGATAATCAGAACCGCAATCGTAACCGCGGAGGCTGGCGCCGATAATGGCATACTTAACAACATAATAACTTAAAGCATATGAAGGATTTTAATTACTACGCACCTACAGAGGTTGCATTTGGCGAACAGAGTGAAGAGCAAGTTGCTTTTCTGGTGAAGAAATACGGTGGCACCAAGGTCTTGGTACACTATGGCGGCCAGAGTGCTGTGCGCTCCGGGTTGCTGGATAAGATCTGCGGGCTGCTCCGCGAGGGTGGCATCGCCTACGTCACTTTAGGCGGTGTCGTTCCCAATCCCCGTCTGTCACTGGCTCAGGAGGGCATCACGCTGTGTCGTAAAGAGGGCGTCGACTTCATCCTCGCCGTAGGCGGAGGTAGTGTTATCGACTCTTCCAAGTGCATTGCATATGGTGTTCCTTATGAGGGCGATGTGTGGGACTTCTATCTCGGCAAGGCCGAGCCCAAGACCATGCTGCCCGTCGCCTCCGTGCTCACCATCCCCGCTGCAGGCAGTGAGATGAGCGAGGCCTCCGTCATCACCAACACCAATGGCGATGTGAAGCTAGGTTACTCCAACAACATATCGCGCCCCAAGTTCGCCTTCATGAACCCCCGTCGCACCATGACGCTGCCGCCTTACCAGACGGCCGCAGGCGTCACCGATATGATGATGCACACCATGGAACGTTACTTCACCAAGGACGATGACATGGACTTCACCACCAATTTGGCCGAAGCCGCCTTGCGCAGCATCAAGAATGCCGTCTTCGCCGTTCTGAAGAATCCCGAGGATTATCGCTACCGTGCCCAGATCATGTGGGGCGGCAGCGTCATGCACAACGGACTCACCGGCTGTGGCATCAGCGACGACTGGGCTACCCATCAGCTTGAACACGAACTCAGTGGCATGTTCGACGTGACACATGGCGCCGGCCTGGCAGCCATCTGGCCTAGTTGGGCACGCTACGTCATGCACGAGAATCTGAGCCGCTTCGTGCGCTTTGCCGTCAACGTGATGGATGTACCCAACGACTTTACCGATCCCGAAGCTACCGCCGAGAAAGGCATTCAGGCCATGGAGCGTTTCTACCACGCCATCGGCATGCCCATCAACATTAAGGAGCTCATCGGCAAGGACATTTCTGATGAGGAAATCCAGGAAATGACCCGCAAGTGCAGCCGCGACTACACCGCCACCTGCGGCTGTCTGAAGGTTCTCAACGCCGCCGACATGGAAGCCATCTACAAAATGGCAAGAGGGTAAGTAGAATCAAGAAATAAAACGCTTTCAAGCAAAAAAAGCAAAAATAGTTTGCTAATATCCCTAAAATCCGCAGATAATTTTTCGAGTGTCAGATTTAGCCCTTGCTTGTGACG
>R26__coassemble_608_pt1 | contig 21349 bp, 12 predicted proteins | sample R26__metabat2_high_PE_018 | metagenome-assembled genome bin R26
CATTGGCCAGAATCATCACCTCGCGGGCATCCATCACTGTACCAACACCAACAGTGAGTGCGTGAGCAGGTACATTCTCGGGCTTGCCACCGAAGAAACGGCTGTTGGCAATACGGGTATCTGTGGTAAGAGTCTTCATACGGGTCTTAGAGCGCAGAGAAGAACCTGGCTCGTTGAAAGCAATATGACCATCGGGGCCAATACCTCCGATGAACAGATCGATACCACCTGCCTCGGCAATCATCTCCTCGTAGTGCTTGCACTCAGCCTGCAGGTCGGGGGCATTACCATTGAGGATATGGATATTCTCCTTGGGACAGTCAATATGATCGAACAGGTTGCGAGCCATGAAAGCGTGATAGCTCTCAGGGTGGGTCTCGGGCAGACCTACATACTCGTCCATGTTAAAGGTAATAACGTTCTTAAATGATACCTTACCAGCACGATTGGCCTCTACGAGGGCATTGTACATGCCGACGGGAGAAGAACCTGTGGGAAGACCCAGCACAAACTTACGGTCAGGGGTGGGGTTGAACTGGTTGATACGCTCAATCACGTGGTTAGCTGCCCACTGTGACATGTTCTGATAGTTGCTTTGAATAATAACTCTCATAATGTTTTTGATTTTGGTTTTTAACTAATTTGCTGCAAAAATACAATGAATTATTTTTTTTAGGCACGGATTAACACGGATTAACACAGAAATTTTAGCAACTGGCTAAAATTTCTGTACCTTTGTAGCCAATATGAAAGAATTTGTAATATCAGAGGCGAAGGCGGAGACTGCTGTACTGGTGGGACTCATTACCAAGGAGCAGGATGAAGCCAAGACCAAGGAATATCTCGACGAACTGGAGTTCTTGGCGGATACAGCTGGTGCTGTAACCGTGAAGCGCTTTACCCAAAAGGTAGGTGGACCCAGTCAGACGACATACGTAGGTAGTGGTAAACTACAGGAGATCAAGCAATATATTAAACAATGTCAGGATGCCTACGATGAGTGGGTAGACGCACAGGATGCATCTTTGTGGGCACAAGGACTTTTAGATGAATCTGACGCCCCACAGCCTGTGGGTATGGTGATTTTCGATGATGAGCTGAGTGCCAAGCAGATGAGGAATATCGAGCAGGAGCTTCAGGTGAAGATCCTGGATCGTACCTCACTGATCCTCGACATCTTCGCCATGAGGGCCCAGACAGCTGAAGCCAAGGCTCAGGTGGAGTTGGCTCAGCATCGTTATATGTTGCCCCGACTGCAGCGCCTGTGGACTCACCTGGAACGTCAAGGTGGTGGCTCAGGCTCAGGAGGTGGAAAGGGTTCTGTGGGACTGCGTGGACCTGGTGAGACCCAGTTGGAGATGGACCGAAGAATCATCCTGCAGCGTATCACCCTGCTGAAACAGCGTCTGGCTGAGATCGATAAGCAGAAGACCACCCAGAGAAAGAACCGTGGCAGACTGATTCGCGTGGCACTCGTAGGTTATACCAACGTGGGCAAGAGTACGATGATGAACCTGCTAGCCAAGAGTGAGGTGTTTGCTGAGAACAAGCTTTTTGCTACCCTCGATACCACAGTGAGGAAGATGACCATCGACAACCTGCCCTTCCTGTTGGCTGATACCGTCGGTTTTATCCGTAAGTTGCCCTCTGACCTGGTGGAGAGCTTTAAGAGCACCCTCGATGAGGTGAGAGAGGCTGATCTGCTGGTGCATGTGGTAGACATCTCGCACCCTGACTTTGAGGAGCAGATCCGTGTAGTGGAGGAGACTCTGAAGGAACTGGGTTGTGCTGACAAGCCTGCGATGCTGGTGTTCAACAAGATCGATGCCTATACATTCACTCCCAAGGAAGAGGATGATCTGACGCCCATGACGAAGGAGAATCTGACGCTCGAGGACCTGGAGAAGACCTGGATGGCGAAGTTAGGATCAGGGAGTTCTTGGACAAGCCAAGCGGCAAAGCCGAGCGCAGGACAATACTTAGAGTGTCTCTTCATTAGCGCGAAGCAGAAAGCAAATATTGATGAGTTGCGCGAAACCTTATATAAAAGGGTACGCGAACTCCACGTACAGAAGTATCCGTATAACGACTTTCTTTATAATATTGAAGATTGAAAATTGAAACATTGAAATAATATGAGTAACTACAGAAATTTAACACAAAACGAAATTGAGATCTTGGAGAACAACGTGTGCTGGGCAGAAGACTGGCAGCGTGTGTTAGTTGCAGAAGACTTTAAACCTTACAATTTCCATCGCGTCATTTTCTATGGCGACATCCGACTGGGATCCTTCCACAAGATGGTGGAGGTGAGCAAGGGTTTCCTGAAACATTCAGGTATTAACGATGCCACCCTGAGGAATGTCACCGTGGGCAACGACTGCTTGATTGAGAAGGTGGGTAACTACATCAACAACTATACCATCGGTAACGACTGTTACATCTCGAACATCTGTACCCTCGAGACCACTGATGATGCCACTTATGGTGAGGGTAGTGTGATCTCCGTGCTCAACGAGATGGGTGATGGTAATGTGACCATCTTCCGCGAGTTGAATTCTCAGGTGGCCAGTCTGATGGTGAAGCATGAGCGTGACAAGGAGCTGAAGCAGCGTCTACAGCAGATGATTGAGGATGAGCTCCGCATATCGCGTCCTGATCGCAGCTATATCGGTAATAACGTGAAGATTATCAACGCCAAGGATATCACTAACACCATCATCAAGGGTGACTGTGAGATCAGTGGTGCTGCCCGACTCTCTGAGTGTACCGTGATGAGTTCGATGGATGCTCCTGTATTCATTGGTACGGGTGTGATTTGCGAGAACTCGATTATCTGCGATGGTTGTTCGATCAACAACTCCGTGAAGATGCAGGACTGCTTCGTGGGTGAGGCTTGTCAGATAACCAACGGTTTTACGGCTGAAGCATCGCTGTTCTTCGCCAACTCGTTTATGGCCAATGGTGAGGCCTGTGCTGCCTTCTGCGGTCCCTTCAGTGCCTCACACCATAAGTGTTCACTGCTGATTGGTGGTGAGTTCTCGTTCTATAACGCAGGCTCGAACACCAACTTCTCGAACCACGCCTATAAGATGGGTCCCCTGCACTATGGTACTCTGGAGCGTGGTACCAAGACAGCCTCTGGCTCGTATGTGCTGATGCCTGCTACCATCGGTGCTTTCTCCGTGTGTTTCGGAAAACTGATGCACCATCCTGATACGCGCAATCTGCCTTTCAGCTATCTGATGGCTTATGGCGATGACTGCTATCTGGTGCCTGGACGTAACATCACCACCGTGGGACTGTATCGTGATATCAAGAAATGGCCCAAGCGCGACAAGCGCAGTAAGCAGTCAAAAAAGAGTATCATTAACTTCGACTGGCTCTCGCCCTTCACCGTGGGAGAGATCATGGAGGGTATCAAGATACTGAAGGCCCTGCGTGATGCTTCGGGCGATAACGTGTCGACCTATAACTTCCACGAGTATGTGATCAACGCCTCTTCGCTTCGCAAGGGTCAGAAGTACTACGACATCGCCCTGCGTATTTATATGGGCGCTGTGCTGAAACGTGCCCAGAAGGAGGGCTATATCGGCAAGCCTGTGAGCACCGTGGGACAGGGTAAGTGGATTGACATGAGCGGACTGCTGTTGCCTGAGAGTGAGGAGCAGCGACTCATCGAAGACATCAAGAGTGGTGCCATCGATAATATCCAGCAGGTGCTTGATCGCTTCACGGAGATCAACGATCACTACAGTGACTACCGTTGGGCATGGAGCTACCAGATGATTCTGGACTACTACCACTTGGAGGAGCTTGATGCAGCTGCCTGTGAGCGAATTCGCGAGGACTATGTGAAGGCCCGCAGAGCCTGGATTGCTGAGATTCGCAAGGATGCGGAGAAGGAGTACGCTATGGGTGATGTGGACAAGGAAGTGCTCGATGAGTTCGTAGAGAAGCTCGATCACGAAATTGACTATGAGAATTGAGCATCGCTCAATTCTCGGGAGACAAGGAGACAAGGAGACAAGTAGACAAGGAGTCAAGACAAATGTTTTTCAAGTAGATAAGTAAGATGAAAAAACTATTCGTTATTTTAGGGCTGGCGATGCTCGGAATGAGTGCGCAAGCGAAAGACTATAAATTCGAGACCGTACCAGGAGATATGATGCAGACACGCATCTATACACTGGATAATGGACTGAAAGTGTTTTTATCAGTCAACAAAGAGAAACCCCGTATTCAGACTTATATCGCAGTGAGGACTGGATCGAAGAATGATCCGGCAGAGACCACTGGTCTGGCTCACTATCTGGAGCACCTGATGTTTAAGGGTACCCAGCAGTTTGGTACTAACAACTATGCAGCCGAAAAGCCCCTGCTCGACGAGATCGAACAGCGTTATGAGGCTTATCGCAAACTGACCGATCCTGAGGCCCGTAAAAAGGCTTACCATGAGATCGACTCCGTGAGTCAGGTGGCTGCCCAGTACTTCATCCCCAATGAGTATGACAAGCTGATGGCTGCCATTGGTGCTGAGGGTACCAACGCCTATACCTCGAACGATGTGACCTGCTATACAGAGGACATCCCCAGCAACGAGGTAGAGAACTGGGCCAAGATCCAGGCTGATCGTTTCCAGAACATGGTGATCCGTGGTTTCCATACAGAGCTCGAGGCTGTGTATGAGGAGTATAACATCAGTCTGACAGCTGACCAGCGTAAGCTGTTGGCTGCCATGAACAAGTTGCTGGCACCTACACACCCTTACGGTCTGCAGACCACGCTGGGATCGCAGGAGCACCTGAAGAACCCCTCGATCACGAATATCAAGAACTATTTTAAGAAGTGGTACGTGCCCAATAACGTGGCCATCTGTATGGCTGGTGACCTGGATCCAGACAAGACCATCGCTATCATCGACCAGTACTTCTCCAGTTGGAAACCAGGTGCTGATGTGCGTCAGCCTGTGTTCCCCAAGCAGCCTGTATTGACCCAGCCCAAGGATACTACCGTGGTAGGTCAGGAGGCTGAGCAGATCTGGATTGGTTGGCAGGCCAAGCAGGCCAACTCGCTCCAGGCTGATACACTCGAACTGATTGATGAGGTGCTGAACAACGGACGTGCAGGACTTATCGACCTGGACCTCACCCAGAAGATGAAGGTACAGCGTGCTGGTTCAGGAACTCTGCTGCGTCATGACCTGGGTGGTTTCGTGCTCACGGGAACCCCCAAGCAAGGACAGAGCCTTGACGAGGTGAAGGAGCTGCTGTTTGCCGAGGTTGACAAACTGAAGAAGGGTGACTTCCCTGACAACCTGTTGCCCAGCGTTCTGAATAACAAGAAACGCAACTACTACCAGCAGCTGGAGTACAACCAGGTGCGCGCTGATATGTTTGTGGATGCCTTTATCGACGAGATAGACTGGAAAGACGAAGTAGGCAAACTCGATCGTATCTCGAAGATCACGAAGCAGGATCTTGTGGACTTCGCCAACAAGTTCTTTACCGATGGCTATGCTGTGGTGTATAAGCGTCAGGGTATTGACTCGCTGCAGAAGAAGATCGACAAGCCTGCCATCACCCCGATCCAGGCCAACCGTGACCAGAAGAGTGCTTTTGTGCAGGCCATTCAGGATGCTGAGGTAGAGCCCATCCAGCCTCAGTTCGTGGACTTCAAGAAGGATATGACCTTCGCCAAGACCAAGAAGGGACTGCCCCTGATGTATGTGAAGAACAACACCAACGGGCTCTTCGAACTCTCTTACCGTTTCGACTTCGGAAAGAGTGCTGACAATCGCTATAGTACGGCTGCTAATTACTTCGACCTGCTGGGTACTGACAAGCTGAGTGCGTCTGAGCTGAAGCAGAAGCTCTATGAGTTGGCATGTGATATCGACGTGAGTGTAGGTGACGATGAAACCAATATCTACCTCTATGGTCTGAGTGAGAATATGCAGCCCGCTCTTGAGCTGATGGAGGATCTGCTGCAGCATGCCAAGGTGGACAAGGATGCCTACGAGCAGATGGTGAAGAAGGTGCTGAAGAATCGTGAGGATGCCAAGAAGAACCAACGTGGCTACTTCACCCGACTGTTTGCCTATGGTATCTATGGTGAGCGTAACAGCGCTGGTGATGTGATGACTGCCCAGCAGCTGCAGGAGACTGATCCTCAGGTGCTGATCGACCTTGTGAAGGGACTCAGCAACTACGAGCACGACGTGAACTACTACGGTCCACTGAGTGTGGAGGAGATCTCAGCCATCATCGACAAGAGTCATCAGACTGCCAAGAAACTCCAGGCTGTGCCCCAGAACAACTACTATGTGAAGCAGGAGGCCAACCAGAACGAAGTATGGATTGCTCCCTTCGATGCCAAGAACATCTACATGCGCGCCTACCATAATGAGAATCGCGACTGGAATATCGATGAGGCAGCTGTGCAGGCTGTGTTCAACGAGTACTTCGGTGGTGGCATGAATGGTATCGTGTTCCAGGAAATGCGTGAGGCCCGTGGTCTGGCCTACAATGCCAGCGCCCGTTATGTACGTCCTGAGAGAAAGGGTGTTTCGGAGTATTTCTTCACCCACATCATCACTCAGAACGATAAGATGATGGATTGCATCAACCACTTCAAGGAGATTACGGATGAGTTGCCAGCCAGCGAGAATGCCTTTAAGGTGGCCAAGGAGGCCATCACCAAGCAGCTTGCCAGTCTGCGTACTACGAAGAGTAATATCATCTACAAGTGGTACTCTATGAAGGAGTTGGGCTTCGACTATGATATCAACAAGAAGATCTATGAGGATCTGCAGAAGGTAACATTGCAGGATATGGTGAACTTCGAGAAGGCTAACATGGCGAAGAAGCCCCTGCGCTACCTCATCCTCGGAAACGAGAAAGAGCTCGACATGGAGTCACTCGGCAAAATCGGCCCAATCAGAAGACTTACAACTGAGGAAGTATTCGGATATTAAAATAAACACAGAGATACAGAGGCACAGAGAAAAAAAACTCTGTATCTCTGTGCCTCTGTGTTGAAAGAATAACTTATTAACAAACAAATACGTTTATGGCTAAAGCAGTTGAATTTAAGTATGCCCCGATGTTTCAGGTGGGCGAGGACAAGACAGAGTATCGTCTGTTGTCGAAAGAAGGCGTGACTACCGCCGAGTTTGAAGGAAAGACTATCGTGAAGGTTTCGAAGGAAGCCTTGACCCTCTTGGCCCAGCAGGCTTTCCACGATGTGGAGTTCATGCTGCGTAGGGAGCACAACGAACAGGTGGCTAAGATCCTGACCGATCCTGAGGCCTCGGAGAACGATAAGTACGTGGCCCTGCAGTTCCTGCGCAATGCAGAGGTGGCTTGCAAGGGTATCCTGCCTTTCTGTCAGGATACAGGCACGGCTATCATCCATGGTGAGAAGGGACAGCAGATCTGGACTGGTTTCGAGGATGAAGAGGCTCTGAGTCTGGGTGTGTTCAACACCTTTACCCAGGACAACCTGCGCTACTCGCAGAATGCCCCTCTGAACATGTATGACGAGGTAAATACCCGTTGCAACCTGCCTGCACAGATTGATATCGAGGCTACCGAGGGTGCTGAGTATAAGTTTGTGATGGTGGCTAAGGGTGGTGGCTCTGCCAACAAGACCTACTTCTATCCCATGACCAAGGCTACCATCCAGAACGAGGGAACCCTGATCCCCTTCCTCGTAGAGAAGATGAAGAGCCTGGGTACAGCTGCTTGTCCTCCTTATCATATTGCCTTTGTGATTGGTGGTACTTCTGCTGAGAAGAACCTGCTGACCGTGAAGCTTGCTTCGATCAAGTTCTATGATGGTCTGCCCACAACAGGTGATGAGACTGGTCGTGCTTTCCGTGATGTAGACCTGGAGCAGAAGCTTATTAAGGAGGCTCAGAAGATTGGTCTGGGTGCCCAGTTCGGTGGTAAGTATCTGGCTCACGATATCCGCGTGATCCGTCTGCCTCGTCATGGTGCTTCTTGTCCGATTGGTATGGGTGTCAGCTGCTCTGCCGACAGAAATATCAAGGCAAAGATCAATGCCGATGGTATCTGGTTGGAGAAGATGGACAGCAACCCTACAGAGTTGATTCCTGAGGAGCTGCGCAAGCCAGGTGAGGGTGGCAAGGGCATCGAGATCGACCTGAACGAGGGTATCGATGCTGTACGTAAGGAGCTGAGCAAGTATCCTGTTTCTACCCGTGTGAACCTGAAGGGTACCATCATCGTGGCTCGTGATATCGCTCACGCTAAGCTGAAGGCTCGTCTGGATGCAGGTGAGGGTATGCCCGACTACTTCAAGAAGTATCCCGTGTTGTATGCAGGACCAGCCAAGACTCCAGAGGGCTATCCTTGTGGATCGATGGGACCCACCACAGCCAATCGTATGGATCCCTATGTGGATGAGTTCCAGGCCAATGGTGCTAGCCTCGTGATGATTGCCAAGGGTAATCGCTCAGATGTAGTGACTGAGGCATGTAAGAAGCATGGTGGCTTCTATCTCGGTACCATCGGTGGTGTGGCTGCAGTACTCTCACAGAGCAGCATCAAGAGCATTGAGTGCGTAGAGTATCCTGAGCTCGGTATGGAGGCTGTCTGGAAGATTGAAGTAGAAGACTTCCCCGCATTCATCCTCGTGGATGACAAGGGTAATGACTTCTTTAAGACCCTGAAACCTTGGTGTCCTGCAAAAAAGTAAAAAGGTAAAAAAGTAAAAAAGTAAAAAGGTAAAAAAGTAAGAAAGTAAAAAAGGGAAGAAAGTAAAAGGGTATGAAGGAAAGAATGATGATGCAGATTTCTATTGGATTTGTAAAATGGTTTTTACCTTTTTACCTTTTTACTTTTTTACCTTTAAATGCCAGCGCACAGCGGCGTATGCCTTGCATTCGAAATATCCCTACGGATAAGGCTGGGACGCGTGCAACATTGCGCTATCCTAGTAAGGATTGGGATGCTAATAAGACCTATCGTCAGGCAGTGGTGCTGATTACCTTCGCTGACGCGGACTTCTCCATGGCCGATCCTAACACTTTTTACGATCGCATGTTCAATGAGCCTGGCTTTAATGAGGGCTATGGTCAGGGCTGTGTGGCTGATTACTTCCGTGATCAGTCGGGTGGCCTGTTCAATCTCAAGTTCGATGTCTACGGTCCCTTTAAGGTGAGCGATGAAGCCAAAGGCGGTAGTTATAATGATCACCCGATGAGAGACGCCCTGAGCCAGTTGAACGCCACCACTACCACCGACTTCAAGATTTACGATTGGGATGGCGATGGCGAGGTGGAGCAGATCATCTTCGTGGCAGCAAGTTATTGTGGCAATCAGATGAAGGGCCAGGGTTATATATGGCCCAGTACCGGCTATGCTATTTTTAATGCCCCAGGCGGGTTGGGTCTTGGCATGTATTCCATCAGTTGTGAGCTGTGGAGAGATGCCACCTCGTGTGGCATTGGCACCATCTGTCATGAGTTCGCCCACTGTTTGGGTTTGCCTGATCTCTATCCCGTGGGAGGCACTTATTATTCTGCGATTGACGAATGGGATCTGATGGATGGTGGCAACTACACCAACAAAGGTTGGTGTCCGCCCAACTTCTCTGCCTTGGAGAAGATGCTTTTGGGCTGGGCATCGCCCATCGAACTCACTTCGCCCACCACCATTACTGGCATGAAACCCGTGAGTGAGGGAGGGGAGACCTACCTCATCCGAAACTCTGGCTATGATGATGAGTTCTATCTGCTAGAGAATCGCAGACAGACCAAATGGGACTACTGTATTCCTGGTCAGGGACTGGCCATCTTCCACGCAGACTACAACCAAGATAAGTGGACCAGTAACCAAGTAAACAATGTCGATGGGCATTACCGTTATGACCTGTTCCATGCTGATGGTAAAGCCTATATAGACTGGGATCCCAAGAACGATGGCAAGGATGACGGGAAATATACGATGGAGCCTTGGGCGCGCAACCGTTATCTCAGTACCTCGGTCTATCCCTTTACCAACCCAGAGACGCTTTTTATCAATGAAGGTCTCACGGATGGTACTTCACCAGCTGCCACACTTTACTATGCTAATGCTGACGGGGCGAAGTTCATGCAGAAGGCCATCACGAATATCCAAGTAGCCAGCGATGGCAGCATCTCGTTTGACTTTATGCAAGTACCGTCGGGGATTAACGAATTGAGAATTGAAAATTCAGAATTGAAAGATTCGTGGTATGACCTCCAAGGGAGGCGCCTGCAAGGCCCTCCAACGGGTAAGGGCGTGTTTATCCACAAAAAAAAGAAGGTCATCCGCTGACAGCGGATGACCTTCTTCTTAATTGCGAAAAACTAAGCCTTCGCCAAACTCATCGATGATGATTGGTTTGGTGCGATCTACCTCATCGGCGAGGAGCTTCTTTGAGAGATCGTTCAGCACGTACTGCTGAATGGCTCGCTTCACGGGACGTGCTCCATAGTCTGGATCGTAGCCCTCCTCAGCCAGGTAGTTGATGGCCTGAGGCGTACACTCCAGACGGATGCCCTGCGGCTCCAGCATGTCAGTCACCTTCTTCATCTGCAGACGAACCACGTCGGCAATCTGTTCCTTCGTCAACGGGGTGAAGGTGATAATCTCATCGATACGGTTCAGGAACTCAGGTCGCATGGTAGCACGAAGCTGTTCACGCGTGGCGTTCGAGGTCATGATGATGATGGTGTTCTTGAAGTTGGCTGTACGACCCTTATTGTCTGTCAGTCGACCATCATCGAGCACCTGCAACAGAATGTTGAATACATCCGGATGGGCCTTCTCGATCTCATCGAACAATACCACTGAGTAAGGCTTACGGCGCACAGCCTCTGTGAGTTGACCACCCTCGTCGTAACCTACGTATCCCGGAGGTGCACCAATCAGACGAGACACACTGTACTTCTCCTGATACTCACTCATATCGATACGCGTCATCATCGTCTCATCGTTAAACAGATAGTCGGCCAGTGTCTTGGCGAGCTCCGTCTTACCCACACCCGTGGTACCGAGGAAGATAAACGAGGCAATGGGTCGCTTAGGATCCTGCAGACCAGCACGAGATCTGCGAACAGCGTCTGAGACAGCTGTAATGGCCTCCTCCTGACCAATCACACGCTTGTGCAGTTCCTCCTCCAGATGGAGCAGTTTCTCGCGTTCACTCTGCATCATACGAGTGACAGGAATACCCGTCCAGCGCGATACCACTTCTGCGATATCATCAGCCGTCACCTCCTCACGAACGAGTGAATCGCCATTCTGGGCGGTAGCCAGTTGCTGTTGGATGGCCTTGATATCATCTTCGAGGGCCTTCAGTTTGGAGTAGCGTATCTCAGCCACCTTACCATAGTCGCCCTCGCGCTCTGCACGCTCAGCCTCCAACTTCAGGTTCTCCATCTCCTGTTTGTCCTGCTGGATCTTGTTAATCAGCTGGCGCTCACCCTCCCACTTAGCACGGAATTGGGTTTCCTGCTCTCGCAACTCGGCGATGTCCTTATCCAGTTGCGCAATCTTCTGCTCATCGCCCTCGCGTTTGATGGCCTCGCGCTCGATCTCGAGCTGAGCCAATCTACGCGAGATTTCATCCAGCTCCTCAGGTACGGAGTCACGCTCCATGCGCAGTTTGGCTGCTGCCTCGTCCATCAGGTCGATGGCCTTATCAGGCAAGAATCGCTCTGAGATATAGCGCTCTGAGAGTTGTACAGCTGCGATACAGGCATCATCCTGAATCCTCACCTTATGATGGTTTTCGTAGCGCTCCTTCAAGCCTCGCAGAATCGAGATGGCCGAGAGCTCATCAGGCTCATCCACCATCACCGTCTGGAATCGGCGCTCCAGGGCCTTATCCTTCTCGAAGTACTTCTGATACTCGTTGAGGGTGGTGGCACCGATGGCCCTGAGTTCACCACGAGCCAAGGCTGGTTTCAAGATGTTGGCAGCATCCATGGCACCCTCGCCACCACCAGCACCTACCAGCGTGTGGATCTCGTCGATAAACAGGATGATGCGTCCTTCGGCCTTCGTCACCTCGTTGATGACGCTCTTCAGGCGCTCCTCGAACTCACCCTTGTACTTCGCACCAGCCACCAGCGCACCCATATCGAGCGAGTAGACCTGCTTGTCCTTCAGGTTCTCAGGCACATCGCCACGCACGATACGACCTGCCAGACCTTCTACGATGGCTGTCTTACCAGTACCTGGTTCACCGATCAGAATCGGGTTGTTCTTCGTACGGCGCGAGAGAATCTGCAACAATCGGCGAATCTCATCGTCACGACCAATCACAGGGTCGAGTTTACCTTGGCGCGCCAGATCCACCAAGTTCTTGGCATACTTCTCCAAACTCTGGTAGTTGTCATCAGCCGATTGCGATTGCACCTTCTGTCCCTGGCGCAGCTCCTGAATGGCCTTCGCCATCTCCTTCTCTGTGCAACCAGCGTCCTTCATGATGCGTGAGGCTGTAGAATTAACGCTCAACAGGGCCTGCAACACAGGCTCTACTGATACAAACTCGTCGCCACCCTTCTGGGCTGTCTCCTGCGCACGCACGAGTACATTATTACTATCACTTGAGAGATACGGTTGTCCGCCCTGAACACGTGGCAGGTGTTTCAATTCCTGATCCACAAGCAGTTCTATCTGCTGGGCGTTCACACCGAGTTTCTGGAAGATGAAGTTTGTGACGTCCTTCGCCTTCTCCAATATACCTTTCAGTATATGTACAGGTTCTATCACCTGCTGACCGTTCATCTGGGCCGCATTCACCGCTGCCTGAACAGCCTCTTGTGCTTTGATTGTAAATTTGTCGAGTGTCATATCTTTGTCCTCCTTATATAAATTATTCACTAATCACTATTCACTATTCACTCAAACAAGAGTCGTGCCTACATGGTAGATGCCGACAAATTGTCGTAACAATCTGCCGTTTTGTCGGTTGTTTCAACAAAGAATCAGAGCAATTGGTCCAAATCGACAGACAGGCCGATATTGAAGGTGGTGCCTGTGGTCAGGGGAGAACAATAATGATATGACTTAGGCTTATAGTTGAAGAGGTTGTCGATGGCCGTGTTCACACGGATGCCTCGCCAGATGTGGTGTTGGAGCATCAGTTTCCAGATGGTGTAACCCTGATCCACGTCCTTGTCGCCCGATTGTGGCTTACCCTGATGACGACCAGAGAGGGCTGCATCGAGGGCATAATAGCGTGAGAACCGGTGTTCGTAGCCCAGGCGCCAGGTCATGGAGCTTGTACGGGGTTGGTAAAAGTCGGAGTAATAGACGTCGCCCGTCTCCTTTATCCACGAGTAGTTCAGTCTGAGCGACAACCCACAATCCCAGATGTGTCCCAGACTGGCATCGATACCCCACACCGTCACACCGTCTTCGTTCCAGTAGAGCGCACTCTCCATACCGTCGATCTCTGGTCCGGCGATGGTGGTGATGCGCTTGTCGAAGATATTACAGTAGCCCATGAGGGTGAAGTTATAGCGTCCGTCCAGGAATCCACTGTTACGGATACGGTTCGTACGTTCTATGGCGAGGTTGAAGTTGTTGCTCTTCTCGGGCTTCAGGTCGGGGTTGCCAACGATCATATAGCCCATATTCCCCATGTCGAAGTACATGTACATCTCCTTGAGCGTGGGGGCACGGAAACCACTGGCGTAGTTGGCCCGGAAGGTCATCCAGGGGAATTTATACACGATGGCGAGGCGTTCGGTAAGTGCCTTCTGCGATGAGGCCGAGAAGTAGTCGTAGCGCACGCTTCCCACCACGTTCAGCTGGTCGGTGATGTTCCAGTCGAACTGGGCATAGCCGTCGATGTTGTCCTGTGAGTGACTCTCGTTGTCAACGAACTGATAGGTCGAGAGGTAGTCGTTCATGTAGTCGGCCCCGAGGATGAGGTTGTTCTTGCCGAACGTATGACTGTAGAGGGCGTGCACCACGTGCTGTCGGTTGGTGTAGTCGTGGTCGTGGGTGCGTGTGCCGTCTGGCATGTAGTTGGCCTTGTCGTATTGGTCGTAGGCGTACGACAGTTCCAGATGCCGGTTGTGGTCCCAGTTGTACCTGCCCTTCAGACCTCCAGTATAGCCGTAGAAGTGGTAGTCGTAGGTGTCGCGCTCGCTGGTACGGAAGAAGTAGCCACCTCGCCCGATGAGCGTCAGATGATCCGTAGCGCGCCAGGTGAGTCGCTCCTTGACGTTGTAGGTCTTCTGACCGTAGAGTCGGCTGAGGTCAGAGTTGTCGTTCAATACCGACTCGTCGTAAGGCAGTCCCTTGGCCTTCTTCAACAGCTCCAGGGCGATCTCCTCGGCTGTGTGTGCCTTCGGCAGGTCTACAGGGTCGATCTTCGTATGCTGGAAGCTGGTCTGCGAGTTCCATTTCTGGGTGTTGAACGAGAAGCTGGCCCCGTTGCGCCATTCGTGTCCGAAGGTGTTGTAGCGCGTGTTCACATTGGCCGTCCAGGGTTCCAGGTTCTCGCGCGAGATGATGTTGACGACGCCTCCCACGGCATTCGAGCCATAGAGGGCCGACGAGGCTCCCTTCACGATCTCGATACGTCCCACGTTGTCGAGGTTCAGTCGGTTGTAGTCCGTGTTGTCCATCGTCTCGCCTGCCAGTCGCTCGCCGTCGACGAGGAAGAGCACGGCGTTGCCTCCGAACCCACTCATGTTCAACGAGGTCTCCTGACTCATGGCCAGTCCGAACTCCAGTCCGGGAATCTCCTGCGTCAGCATCTCCTGAATGTTCGTCGCATCCGTGAGCTTGATGTCGTGGAGCGTGATCAGTCGCGTCACTACGGGGGCGTCTTTCAGGGTCTTGGGCGAGTGGGTAGCCGTCACCACGATGGGCTCCAGCTCTACGGAGTCACGGAACGACTGTGCAGAGATACTGATAGCTGGCATAGTCCACACCATGCCAGCCAACAGGTAGTACTTCAAGCGCGCTTTCACCATTTATTACTTGTTGCCCGTGAAGGTGGTGGCCATAGCAAATGGCATATTGCCGTACTTCAATGAGAACGTCACGACCACCGTCTTGTCGCTGTACACAACAGTCACGTCACTCACAGTATAGGCTTTGTCTTCGCCTTTGGCATTCTTCGTCGTACCACTATACGATGCGAGCTTACCCATAATGGTATTGCCGCTCTTGGACAGCGTGATACCCTTGATAGGGAATGAGGGGATGGTCATCATGCCTCCCATGCCTAATTCTGGGACAGTAATGTCGATAGAGGTGTCCGTGACTTTGGTAAGCACATAGGTCTTGGTCTCGTTCGACGACTCCTCGTTGTTAACTATGACGATTTCGTTACCTGCATACGTCCCTGCCAATTGGTCTGCTACGGGAGTCTCGGGCGCATCATCGTCACTACTACTGCATGAACTCATTCCACAGACGAAGGCCATCGCAGCCATCGTCATCATCATAAAACTTTTAATTTTCATCATTTTCATTTTTACATTATTACATTTACATTGTCATTTCAGTTGTTGTGTTGTGTAATCGTATTCCGATCCGTAGGCACTGTGGGGAATGCTGAAGACGATGATCATCAACAGCACGGCCAGGGCGACCACCCACTTGTTGTACTTCCACTTCAACGTGGCCACAGCTGCAAGAAACGCGACAAACGCGATGAGCGTCTTGTTGTCCGTCAGGTCGGTGCCGTAGGGGAATCCAGCCCACCAGGGTCCGAACGCCACATGCTGTACCATCGGCCCGAGGATGAAACCTCCGACAAAGAGCGTTGCCACTGTGATCCAGAGCCACTTCTTGTAGGTCTTGCCCGTGATGACCAGCAGGAAGGTGTAGACGGCAAACAGCATGGCTCCGAACATCAGCAGGATGTGGGGGATCAGGACCGAGGCAGGCACGTCGTTACGGAAACGTATCACCAGGGGCTCGTCGGCAGGGTAGTCCTTCCACCCGGCTGTGATGTAATACTGCAACTTGCCTCCGACGGGCTGTACGGGCAAGACTGCCTGCAGGTCGCCCTCATGATAGGTGAAGTCCACCGTCGTATATTTCTCCGAGGTCGGATAACGACGGTAGTGCAACTGTGCCTTGGCTCTCGAGTCGACACCCTTGATCGTGATGACCTCATCTTGTTGAACCCCACTTCTGGGCAGTTTCAGCTTGTAGGGTTTTCCATTCAGTTCGACGGTCACTTTCTGGGGGTAGGTGGGACCGGTCATACGCTGGTATACGCTTAATACCAGGGTGATGACAATCGCTAACAGCCAATAGAGGGATTTCTTCATCTGACGGGGGGAGTTAAGTGAACTTCAAACGTCATGATCTCTTCGTCACGGAGCACCTTCACGGGGATGGTGGTGCCTGCCTTGAGCTCAGCCAGACGTTCCATATATTCGTTGATATCCTTCACGGGCTTGCCGTCGATCTCCTGGATGATGTCGCCACTACGGATACCTGCATTATGCGCAGGCTTGCCTGCCACCACGATGTCGGCACGCAGACCGGGCTTGGTGCTGGCGCCCATCACGTCGGGCATCAGTCCCAGCGTCACCTTGAATTTGGCGTGCTTCATCGTCTGCGTGCTGGGCACGTTGATATAGTCGGGAGCCTGGGGCTGGCTGGCCAGTCGGCTGACGAGCTCCTTGGTGTAGTCGAAGGTCTGCTGCATACCGTCGTAGTTCAGGGTCGAGGGCACGTCGGCAGGCGTGTGATACTCCATGTGGCCACCCGTTGTGAGGAAGAGCACGGGGATGTCGACGGCCACGAACGATGCCTGGTCGCTGGGGCCATAGCCGTCGGGGACGCAACTCACGTGCAGGTTCTGCGCTTCGGCAATCTCCTCAGCCAACGCCTTGAAACCGGAGCTCGTGCCTGTGCCCGACACACTCAGGGCGTTGTCGCGCATACGTCCCACCATGTCCAGATTCACCATCGCCACGATACCTTTCACGCTGTCGGGGAGGTTTCGGCGTTGACGGTCGTCGTGCTTCAGCCATTCCAGGAACTGCTTCGAACCGACGAGGCCCTGCTCCTCTGCTCCGAAGAACATGAAGACGAGGCTTCGGGGCGAGCGTGCCTTCTTGAAATACTTGGCCAGTTCGAGCACCACGGCATCACCACTGGCATTATCGTCGGCACCGGGGTGTACGCCCAGCGTGTCAGGACGGCGAGAGCCTGATCCCTGTCCTCCCATGCCCAGATGGTCGTAGTGCGAACCCACCACGATGTATTCGTGCTTCAGACGCTTGTCCTTGCCGGGGATCACGGCGATGATGTTGTGCGTGGTTACCTTTTTCTCGGTCTTGCCGTAGGTGAAGTCCTGGAAGAAAGCCTTCTCCTTCTTGGCCTTCACGACGGGCTTGAGCTTCAGCTGACGCAGTTGGTCGACAATGAATGTCGAGGCGAGCGTGTCGCCCTTACTACCGGGGAATCGTCCTCCCAGCTCCTGCGACGCCAGATATTCCACCGCCTGGCGCATATCCTCCTGCCTCTGGGCAAAGCTCTCCATCGCCAGCCCAACAGCCACTATAATTAATAATGTGTATTTCCTCATCAATCTCAATCGATTTTATTTCCGGCTGCAAAGGTACAACGTTTTTCCCACTCCCGCAATCCCAATTTATGGGGATTTTTTACACACGGGGTACGTGAATACACAATAATCCCCCGCTCGCGTGAGTGGGGGATTATTGTTTGAATTTACATCGTGACCTCTACAGTGTGCTTGCCAGCGGAGTAGGGAATCACCGTGCCGGCGATGGGCTTGCCATCGAGGGTAATAGCTTTCACACCCTTCTGCTGACCATTGGGATGGATGGTGATCTCATAGTCGGCCTCGCGGAACTTACGATTCACAGTGTAATCGGTGGCAGTCTCGGGCAGACAGGGATCAATGCGGATACCATCATAGTCGGGTTTGATACCGAGGATGAACTCTGAGACAGTGTACCACATCCAAGCAGCGGTACCTGTGAGCCATGAGTTCTTACCCTCGCCAGGCTTGAAGGCATCCTTACCTGCTACCATCTGACAGTTCACATAAGGCTCTACCTTATGCAGCGTCTGGTATTTCTCCTCCACGTAAGAGGGGAGGATCTTGGCGTAATGGCTCCAGGCATCGTTACCACGACCTGCGAGACACTCACCAATGATGACCCAAGGATTGTTGTGGCAGAAGATACCTGCGTTCTCCTTGTAGCCCTCAGGATAAGAAGAGATTTCACCATATTCGTAGATGTACTTCGAGAAAGCGGGATTGTTCAATACCATACCATGCTCGCACTCGAGGTACTTCTTACAAGAATCCAATGACTTGGCTACCATGCCATCCTCAGCACCGATCTCGGCCATGGTACACCAGCCCTGCGACTCGATGAAGATCTTGGCCTCTTCGCACTCGTTAGAGCCGATCTTGCGACCATAGAAGTCATAAGCGCGGAGATACCACTCGCCATCCCAGCCGTGTTTCTTCACAGCGTCGATCATGGCGTCGATCGCCTGCTGCATTCTTTCGGCTTCTTTTTTATAATCAACACAGAGGCCCTGAGATACAGAGGCTTTATTATCACTCTGTTTCTCTGTATCTCTGTGTTCAGCTAAATGGTTACACAGGGCTACGTAGTCCTTACCTGTTACTACGAACAGACCTGCGATCATGAGGCTCTCGGCCTTGGTGCCTTCAGAGACGTTCTCAGTGGTCTGGAAGCTCTCGTTAGGATCCCAAGAGAAGCAGTTGAGGTTGAGACAGTCGTTCCAGTCAGCACGTCCGATGAGTGGGAGCATGTGGGGACCCAGGTTCTTGATGACATGATCCATCGAGATCTTGAGGTGCTCGAAGAGGGTGACCTCAGAGCCTGGCTGGTTGTCGAAGGGTACCATCTCGTCGAGAATCGAGAAGTCGCCCGTCTCCTTGATATAAGCCACTGTACCGAAAATGAGCCAGCAGGGGTCATCGTTGAAGCCACCACCAATGTCGTTGTTACCACGCTTGGTGAGGGGCTGGTACTGGTGATAGCATCCACCATCGGGGAACTGGGTGGAAGCGATATCGATGATGCGCTGACGAGCGCGTGGTGGAATCTGATGAACGAAGCCCACAAGGTCCTGATTGGAATCGCGGAAGCCCATGCCACGACCTACGCCACTCTCGAAGAACGATGCAGAACGAGAGAAGTTGAAGGTAACCATGCACTGGTATTGGTTCCAGATGTTGACCATGCGATCGAGCTTGTCGTTTCCCGTGCGTACCTTATAGATATTAAGGAGGTTATCCCAGAGGGCGTTCAATTCAGCGAAAGCCTTGTCGACCTTCTCGGTAGTATCGAGCTCGCTGATCAGGGCGTGAGCCTTGTCCTTGTTGATGACCTGAGGGGCAGAGAACTTCTTATCCTGCTCATTTTCGATGTAACCCAGCAGGAACACGAAGTCCTTCGACTCGCCTGGCTTCAGGGTAACCTCGATATAATGAGAGGCGATGGGGCTCCAACCATGAGCGTGGCTGTTGCGAGGCTTGCCCTCCATTACGGCCTGAGGATCAGCAAACTCGTTGTAAAGACCTACGAAGGTCTCACGATCAGTATCGAAGCCCTGGATGGGGGCATTCACATGATAGAACGCATAATGGTTACGACGCTCGCGATACTCCGTCTTGTGATAGATGGTGCTGCCCTCGATCTCTACTTCACCTGTAGAAAAATTACGCTGGAAGTTCTCCATATCGGTAGCAGCATTCCAGAGACACCACTCCTCGAACGAGAAGAGCTTCAGGCTCTTGGTCTCGCTTGACTCGTTCTTCAGGGTGAGCTTCTGCACCTCGCACCACTTCTTCAGGGGTACAAAGAACAATACGCTGGCCTCGACGCCATTCTTCTTACCCGTGATGCGGGTGTAGCTCATGCCATGACGACACTCGTAGAAATCGAGTGGGGTCTTGCAAGGCTTCCAACCAGGATTCCAAACGGTATCGCCATCCTTGATGTAGAAGTAGCGACCGCCATTGTCCATGGGCACGTTGTTGTAGCGATAACGCGTGATACGGCGGAACTTGGCGTCCTTGTAGAAGCTGTAGCCACCAGCGGTGTTAGAAATGAGTGAGAAGAAATCCTCGTTGCCCAGATAATTGATCCAAGGCCAAGGGGTCTGCGGGTCAGTAATCACATACTCGCGATGCTGGTCGTCAAAATGACCATAACGTTTCTGTTGTTCCATTATGAATAGTTTTAATTGTTTTATAATTATTGGGGACAAAGGTACGAAAGTAATCTGATATTGCCAAGTTTTTTGCCAAACTTTTCTTGGCTAAATTGTATAAACTGCTAAAATAGTACCACGAATTGCTAATTTTTTATTATTTTATTTGTTTTTTAGGAATATTTTTATACCTTTGCACCTTTGAAGGCTCTTTATTGGGGTAGAAGATTTTGATTATACAGGCAACTATATTACTAATTAATTCATAAATTAATAACAAAAGAGATGAAAAGACTCAGTATGATTCTTGCCAGCCTGTTCCTGTTTGTGGGAATGGCCTTGGCACAGACGACGGTGAAGGGTACCGTTGTGACCTACGAGGAGAATGAGCCGATTATCGGTGCCACTGTCCAGGTAGTAGGTGCAGACAACATTGGTACCATTACTGACGTGAATGGACAGTTCACCCTGGAGGTTCCTGCAGGGAAGAACACGTTGAAGATTACTTATGTAGGTATGGAGCCTCTGCAGGTTGCCGTTTCAAGCAAACCCCTTCGCATTCAGCTCCGCAGCGATGCCCAGAGCCTCGACGAGGTAGTGGTAGTTGCCTATGGTACTCAGAAGAAGACCTCGCTGACTGGTGCTATCCAGGAGGTGAAGAGCGAGGCCATCGAACTGCGCCCCACCACATCTGTAGCTTCTGCCCTTGAGGGTACTGTCTCTGGTGTGCAGGTGAATAGCACATACGGTTCTCCTGGACAGGATCCTGATATCCGTATTCGTGGTATCGGTACGGTAAATGGTGATTCAAGTCCTCTATATGTAATTGATGGTGTGCCATATAGCGGAAACATCAGCGACCTGAACCCACAGGACATCGAGTCGATGTCGGTACTGAAGGATGCTGCCTCTGCAGCCCTGTATGGTAACCGTGCTTCTAACGGTGTCATCCTGATTACCACCAAGAAAGGTAAGCAGGGACGTCTGAACGTGTCGTTTGACCTCAAGCAGGGTACGTATAATCGTGGTATTCCCGAGTACGATCGTTTGAATGCGAGGGAGTGGATGGAGATGGAATGGCAGAACCTTTATAATCCTTAATTCCGCAACACTATAATTTAACTTTATTTATAAGTTCCTGAGCA
>R26__coassemble_637_pt1 | contig 20589 bp, 13 predicted proteins | sample R26__metabat2_high_PE_018 | metagenome-assembled genome bin R26
AAGATGGTCAGCAGCATTACGAGGAGATCGAGATCGTATGCCAGAAGCTCGAGAATGGTCCGGTAAGCTACGATAATCCTTGGAAATAAGCGAGTAAGCGAATGGAGAGCCAAGCTTGCTTGAGCTCTCCTGAGCGTGAGCTTATTCGACGCGTAGCGTCAAGTAAGTGATTAAGCGAAAGCGTCAAGTAAGCATCAAGTAAAACAATCTATCCTATTTGACAAATAAGGCGTCTCTCATCCAGAGGCGCCTTATTCTTATGTCTTGATAGCTCTTCAAGCTATTTCGTCATCCTTCACCAATTGTGGCCTCTCATGAGAAATGTTGTAGCTTTTCTGAGTTCCTTCAATATCGAAGGTCAAAGTAATCTCGTCCATTAAGACATCGAGCGAACAAGGTGCACCCTCCAAGACTGGCAGACAGCTATTGCTGCCAATGGGGAAACCACAGCAAACGGGGATATCCGTGTCGTGCATGTGGGCCACCAGCATCTGCTCTACACTACCAAACTGAAGGTCGAACTTGATGGAGTTGAACGTGCCGAAGATGATACCCTTTACCCTTTCGAAGTCTATCTGCAGTCGCAACATGTAGAACAGTCGGTCAATATCGTGGAGCGACTCTTCCACTTCCTCCAGAAACAGGATAATGTCCTGATCGGGAGGCAATGGGAATCTGGAGCCAGCAATGGCTGAATAGCTCGAAAGATTGCCTCCCACCAGCAATCCCTCTGCATGGCCACAGCGATTATGATCATTACCTGCCACCTTGTATTGAGGTATGGCGCCAAACAGGATATCGCGCAGAATCGTGCACGAAGGCTCCTCTTTTGCTGCTATCCGGAATGTCATCGGACCATGTATGCTCATCGTTCCGGCACTCGTCACAGTATAGAGCAGGGTGGTAATGTCGCCATGACCTATCAGCCACTTAGGGTGCTTCTGATAGAGCTCCAGAGGAATGCGGTTCAGCAGATGGATCGATCCATAGCCGCCTCGCGTACATATTATTGCTTTAATAGAGTCGTCCTCGAGTGCCCATATGATGTCGGCAGCACGTTCATCGGCTGTGCCGGCATACACATTCACGTTGAGGCTGTTGGTGTGAGGGCCGATAACGGGATGAAGTCCCCAGGACTTTACCACTTCTGCTGCCTCGAGAATCGCCTCCTGTGGTATCCAATAGGCAGGCGATACAAGGGCTACCCTATCACCCTCTTTTAAAAATGGTGGTTGCGTCATATTATCAATCATTGCTAAGTTATATCATGCATTTCAAGTGCAAAGGTAATCATTTTAGCTGAAAAACTTTCAATTTTTAGCCTCTGGGGAGGGGTAAAACGAAACTTTTGTAAATTCTGAGAGTTTTTTGTAAATTTTGCAAGTTGAAGTAGGGAGTTTTCTCCCACTTTTTGCAAAAAGCGAGGCCCAGGTTTAGAACCTTGCGAAGAAGTTGTCTTCGAACTATTTTTTATTATCAGAAATTCAATTTCAGCCTACATGCCTACATAAAATTGCTTGAAAATGCTTTAATATAAGGTTTTTTGCAAATTTCAAGCCTACATAAAGCCTACATAAAGCCTACATACTGCCTACATAAAAACGGCTATTTTTACGATTTTCACCCACCATAATTGGCTTTGTAGGTCATTTTGGGGTACTTATAAACCGAATAAATCACACTAAAAAGTCCACAAAAGACCATCTTTTACCCTTCAAAAGACTATCTTTTGGGTTGTAAAAGACCATCTTTCGCCCATCGATAGATAGTCTAAAGTCCAGGAAATAGTAAGGTAAACTTTCAGGGGCTAACTTGCACCCTTTTAAATTCTCTCGAGAATTTGGAGGTTTAGACGGAGTAAACCCAGACTTTTCTCGGAGTAAAGTCCTAAATTCTCTCGAGAATTTATCAAGCTATAACGTCCAAACCAATCCTTTAAAGGTAAATCCATCGCACTTTCAACGGCCTAAAAGGGCGAAGAATTGCCTCTAATCCGCCAAAAGTATGTAGGCTCCATGTAGGCTTTATGTAGGCTTTTATGTAGGCTGTAATGCAGTTAACACATTGATACACAGTGAAGTATGCCAAAAATATGTAGGCTTATAGGCAGTTTTGTAATTTTTCATAATAAGGCGCCTCTTAACCAGAGGCGCCTTATTACGTGTTTACCACTTATCGCGAGTGTGGATGTCATCGGCCCAACGGTGGTCCTTGGGGAAAGGCTGACCTCCCCAGGCCTTGACTTGTGTCCAGGGCTGTGGGGCATCTGTCCAGAAAGGATGATTAGCCGGCAGACCTAGAGGCATAAACGTGAGCGATGTCATATAGAGCGAGCCATTGTTGGTGTACCAGTCGGCCGTTTCGGGCTGAGAACCACAGAAGCCGATGGTAAGGAAGCCTGCATCATTGTAGTTCTGCTGGATGTCGAACATGCGATGAATGACCTTGGTGAGGGCGGCCCGCACTTGTCCGTTGCTCAATTCGCTGGGCAGCTTCTCATACCACGCCATCAGAGCCAGGGGCTGCATGGCGGCCAAGCGATAAGGCGTGGAGCGGCCAAAGACGGGAAAAGTGCCCTCGGGCGAGATAAAGCGCTCGAGGATGATAGCGAACTTCTGGGCACGCTTCAGGGCGCGATCGTGGTAAGCCTGATAGTCGAGTCGCGTGTTCTTCTTAGAATCGACCATCGCCTGGAGGGTTTCGAGATACATAGCATGAAACACGTAGCTCGAGTAGTAGTCAAAGGCGAATACAGGACCATCGGCATACCAGCCATCGCCCATATACCACTCTTCCACCTTACGGCAGGTGGTGTTTACACGGAATTCATCGAATTGGGCACCAGCCTTGGCCAGCAGACTCTCGATGGTAGAGCAGAACAGATACCAGTTGGTGTAAGGCGGATCGATGCGACGCAAGGCCTGAAACTCCTTGATGTAACGCTGTTTGGTTACCTCGTCGAGGGGCACCCAAAAGGTATCCCAAGCACGAAGGAACGACTCTGCGATATAGGCTGCATCTACCAGGTTCTGACCAGCCTTACCCCAGCAAAGGTAATCGGGTGATTCAGGGTCTACCGCATTCTTATAGGCATGCAGGGCCCACTCGCGGAGTTGGCGCCGCTGCTGACCCTCAGCAGTCTCATCATCGGGCAAGGTAAGCCAAGGAGCAATACCAGCCATCAGTCGGCCAAAGGTTTCCATATAAACCACAGAGCGGTCGCGATTGTCGAACGAAGGCGAGAACTCCGTCTTCATGTTCTTCTGCAACTGGCCTTTGGCCATGTTTTCGAGTACGGGCTGGGCCATCTTGTAAGCCTGCGAGCACCAATACTCACGATCGCTCTGCTGAACTGTTTTTGCTTTTTTAGCTGCCTGAAGCGGCAGAAGCAGCACCATGGCTGCAAAGAGGGTAATCAATCGTTTCATTGAATAATGTATTTGATTCTGTTGTTTGTTTTTTGCGATTTAATCGTAAGAACGATGCGATACATCTGCTTTCTCCACATACCCTGAAGCAGAGGGTCGAGCTTATCGCTGATATCCTCTATGGTAGCATCCATTTGTTTGGCATCGAAATGGATATGCTGTAAGGCATCAGGACTGAGGGCTATGAACATCAATCGAGTAGGTTCACGATACTCGCCCAACTCGTATTCCTCCGTACAGGTAACCCCTTCCTTTTTCGATGAAATGGTACGTTTCCATGATTTCACCTTCGCCTCAGCGGGATAAGCGCCAGCGATGTCGAGGGTCAACTGACCGTTCTTTTGGCTGATCACCTTGGCAGCAAAATCCTTACCTTCCTTCTGATCGATGCCATTAATCTGGGGCAGATTGTGGTACTGCGACTGCATGGTCCAGATGTCATAACGATTATTGCCGAAGGTCTTGGCGGTGTATTCGCCTACGCCAGGATCGATGAAAAGAGGTTTACCATGAACATAAACAATGAAGGAACCTACATCGTTGTGGTTGTGGCTCTCACCGTTTGTGCCACCCTTCATGGCTACATAGAGATTCCCTCGACGGGCAGTCATGATCTGAAGATCGGGGAGCCATATATCTTTTATTAAAGGTTCGCGAGGCTGTTCTGCGATGAAATGGCGGATATTTCGCAGGAAAAAAAGTTCGCGACTGAGTGTGGGGAAGTTGCCACTCTGATCGTATAGGGCAGCAGGGTTAGTAAGTACTCCCTTCTTTCGACCTAAGTAGGCACCAAACTCACGCATGTTCTGATCATTAAGCCAAAGACCGAAGGGGTAAACGATATTCACCTGTTGCACATCCTTGTTATTGTGTGCATCGGCAAAGTTCACATAGTAGTCATTACCTATATAGGTCTTGTAGGCATAAGCAGCCATGTTGCCGATTTTCTGCACATCGCACGGAAAATCTGGAAGTAGTCTTAAAACCTCAAACATTGAGGCTGCTGCCCTGTCCCAATAGTGTGGCCCCTCATCACAGCCACCATCCTCAGGATAAGCATCGATAAAGACCTGAGTGGCTTTCTGTATCTGGGCGATAGCTTCGGCTTTGCGGGCCTCGTTGTGCTCACAGAGTAACACACATGAGAGCCAATTGCTGCATATCCAGGGATTCCAATTCATACCAGCCGTCTTCCACCAATAGTTATTCTCAACAGCAGGCACGAGAATGCGTCGCTCTATCTCACGATCAATGCGCTGAGAGAGGTCGGGCGAGAAGGCATCGAACTGCTGTTGGAGCATATACTTGGTCCAGACGATGAGGCTGGCGGTCTCAGCATTGAAGAGGTCCACCTCCTGAAGCTCTGCCAGGGGGATGGCCTTACTGTAATGAGCAGGAATACCCCACCACGTTTCCTCACAGAAACTACCCATTCCATCGATAATATTTCGCGTAAATCGACCTTTTCCCTCCATAATCTCTGCCATGACAAGGGCAGCCAACTGGCGACGCTTGGCAAAACAGAGAGTTTCGTAGTTCACTCGATTGCCCGTTTGCTTGTTCTCAGCAAAGACGGTAAAGGGGAGCGACGCCCAAGGCTGGTCGAGATACTGCTCACCATAGGCTATATAGCTCTGGCGCATCTCTGTGGGGATGGAGTCACGCCAAAAGGCATCGTCAGCCTGCGGGAGCAGGCTGGCGATAGCCAAGGAAATGGTCAGTAGTAGGTTCATTGATTGAGAAATTTAACGTATTCACATGCTGCTAAGAGGAAAGCACCAACACCAAAGTTGGCCTGAGAGTTGGCATCGACGGTCTGACCAGGAATGGCGCGTTCACCGATGGGTTGTACATACCCTACCCTGCCGTCCTTCTGCAAGGCAACAGTAGTCAGATAGTTCCAAGCCTTCTCGATGGTAGGAGCGAACTCCTTCTTAGAGAGATAGCCATGATTGACACCCCACAGCAGACCATAGCAAAAGAAAGCAGTACCAGAGGTTTCATAGCCAGGAGCCTGCTGAGGATCCATCATAGAGCGAGTCCAATGGCCCTGAGGCTGTTGTAGTTTCTTCACGCCACGGGCCAGATTCACATATTTCTCTACGAAGAACGGCTGGCGTACATAGGTCTCAGGCATGTCCTGCAGCACCTTGGCCAGTCCTGCCAGCACCCAGCCGTCACCACGCGCCCAGAAGTCTTTCTTGCCACTATCCGTCTTATGCTTCGGGTAGATATACTTGCCGTCGCGGAAATATAATCCTGTCTCGTGGTCGAGCATGATAGAGTCGCTATAGCAGATGTTCTCATAGAGCTTGCGCAGGTATTTGGTGTCGCCAGTGAGCTTGTACATCTTCGTCATCACGGGCATCACCATATAGAGGGCATCGGCCCACCACCAGTAGTCGTGAACTTTCGAATCGGCCTCATAGCCCATGACCTCCTTCGCTCTGGCCACCTTCTTCTCATCGGGCTGGAGGTTATAGAGGTCGATGTAGGTCTGGAAGCAGATCTGCCAGTCGCCGAAGAGCACGTAGTCTTGTCCCTCGCCGTAGTTCTTGTATTTCCACTTGGCAGGGTCGGGCTCCGTAGCACCCTTCCACTGGTTGTGTTCTGCCCATCGGATGCTGTAGTCGAGCATCTGCTGATCCTGTAGGAGTTTATAGACCTCCATGTTACCCGTATGGTAGGCGGCATTGTCCCAGAACGAGCGCACCTCTGCGGGATTGTTGGTTTGCCAGTAGATGTTCACCTTCCTGATCATGTCCTTTATCTCATCAGGCGTCCATTTCTTAGCCTGAAGGGTCAGGGCTGAGAGCAGTGTGATAGCTAATAGTAGTCTTCTCATAATCGTTTGTGTTTGGTGTTTGCAAAGATACAAATAATTGGTCACAAATCAGGCTGTCAGATTGTTAATTCTTACAAAAGGGGCAGCCTACATCGCGCAGACTGCCCCTCCGCCTTAGAAAATACTAACTAATAACCTAATTATGTATGAACGAAATGAAATGTTCTTAGTAACCAGGGTTCTGCTGCAGGTCAGCATCTTTGTTGAGTTGGATCTCTGACAGAGGTATCGGGAGCAGGCAGTGCTTAGAAGCATCGAAGCCTGTAATCTTCTTGCTCTCTGTACCCTCTGCCCAATGGTCCATGATCATCTTCACGCGCTCAGCCAACTTGCCAGTACGGCAGAGGGTGTAACGACGGTTCTCCTCGCCAACCAACTCACGGATACGCTCATCGAGCAGGAAGTCCATATTCATCTGGGCTGCAGTCACCTTACCAGCATCAGCGTTGCCAGTCTCAGCACGATACTGCTTGAATGCACGGTCGCGCAGCACGTTGATATCCTCAGCGGCACCGGCAGCATTGTTCTGCTGGATACGAGCCTCGGCACGCAGCAGATAGGCGTCGGCCAGACGCATCAGAGGCCAGTCCTTAACTAGGGCATAACCAAAGTCATCGGTCGGGTCATAGCCACCCCATTTGGTGGTATGCGGATACATCACGTTCAGCGTATCCTTAACAGTCCAGTATGCCTTGTCACCAGTCTTTACGCTAATCTTGGTGGCACCAGCGGTACCCTCGTCGACCTTGAATCCGTCCTTGACCCATATAGACCCCGACCAGTTAGGCTTATTATAATAGAGGATGCGGCGGATGTTATGGTTAGAGTTACGGATATCACCCTTTTCATAGATGCCATACTTCACGTAGTTGCTCAGGCGCAGACGTCCGTTACCACGGCCACCGAGAGAGTCGGCATTCTGCATACCGTCGATTTTGTGGAAAGCAGCCACCCAGTTACGACGCTGCTGTGGGTTGTCGATGGTACCACCGGTGACGTCGCGGTTGTACTCCATCTGATATACCCAGATACCCTCGGTGTTACCCTCGGAACGGCGCTGGTTGTGCCAGCGGAACATATCGCTGTAGTAGTCTCCAGCCTCGCTCAGGTACTTACCGTAGCGCTCAGAGATGAGCTTGTAGTTACCACTGTTAATGGTAGCGGATACGGCAGCCTCGGCCTCGCTGTACTTACCCATGCGGTTGAAAGCTTCACCAGCCAGGATACGGGCACAGTCCTTGTTGATGCGGTTCTGTGTCTTCGTCTTGCCTACCTCAGGCAGGTTGGCTATGGCATCGTTCAGGTCGGAAGCGATGACGGCGTCAATCTCGGCAACGGCATTGCGGGTGAAGTCGGTGCGTGGCACAGCCTTGCTCTCGGTGATGAGGGGTACTGGTCCCCAAAGGGTCACGAGCAGGTTATAAGCATAGGCACGGAAGAACTCTGCCTCGCCCTTAGCGGCAGGGTCAACGCCTTCTGTGTTAATAACGATATTGGCGCTGTTGATCATGCTGTAAAGATTCTCCCAGAGGAAGCTTACACCACCATTATCTGATACGAGTGAACCATACTGGAAGAAAGGCACCTCAACGCCTTCTGTATCACCAGGGGCACCAACATCGGTACCGTCTTGCCAGATGCCTGTGAAGCCCTGACGGCTTGACATACCCCAGAGGGCACCATATTTGTAATGCAGACCAATGAGCTTTGCCTCAACATCGGCCACATCGGTGCCGTAGTTTGAGTACATCTTCTCATCCAAGTAGCTGTCGCTGCAAGAGGTCAGAGCCAAAGCGCTGACAGCCAGTGCTGAATATATAATGTTTCTTAGTTTCATAATTATTTCTCCTTTAGTTTAGAATGTAACGTTAAGACCGAATACCATGCTCTTCGTCATTGGGTAGTTGTTCTCGTAGCCACCCCAACCACGTTGGGTGATGTCAGACTCAGGATCCCATCCCTTCCAGTCGGTGAAGGTGAAGAGGTTACGACCGCTGGCATAGACAGTCAGGGCGTTGAGGTGCAGCATGTTGCAGATCTGTGCAGGGAACTGATAGCTCAGGGTAATGTCCTTGATACGAGTGAAAGCAGCACTGCGTGGGAATCCATAACCCCAGCGGTTAGAGGTCTTGCTCAGTGAGCGGTACTCGTTGGAGGGGTTGCTCTCTGTCCAATAGCCAATCTCTGTGGTAGAGTTACGACGTCCCATCTCGTCGCTGGCCATAGCCAGCAAGGAGTTGTTGCGCTTCAGACCCTGAACGGTCTGGATGAAGATGCTCAGTGAGAGGTTCTTGTAGGTGAAGGTGTTGGTCATACCGCCAATCCATTTCGGAGTGGTCTGTCCCTGAATCTTCTTGTCGCCCTCAGGTGTGATCTTACCATCGCCATTGAGGTCGGCCAGCTTCACGTCACCGGGCTGAGCCTGTGGGTCGTGATTCAGATGATCGCCACGTTCAATCTCATCCTTCTGCCAGATACCTTCCATCACATAGTCGTAGATGACGCTGATAGGCTCACCGATGAACCAGCGGTTACCCAGGTCGTCCTGCTTGTCACCATAGAGGTCTTTGATCTCGTTCTTGTTCCATGACCATACGAGTGAGGTGCCCCAGGTGAAGTCCTTGGTGACGATGTTCTTCGAGTTGATGGTGATCTCAAGACCCTTGTTGGCGGTCTCACCCATGTTCATGTATACATTCGAGTAACCAGAGATCTTCGGCAGGTTGCGCTGCAGCAGCAGATCGGTGGTTGTAGAGGTGTAGAAGTCGATGTTACCGTTGATACGGTTGTTCAAGATACCGAAGTCGATACCGATGTTGAAAGTCTTCGTGGTTTCCCAGCCGAGTCCGCTGTTACCCATGCGAGAGCTTGGGTAGAGGGCTGTGGCCGACTGTCCGTCCATGGTGAGCGCTGCATTCGACATCTTGGCGAGGGTCTCGTAGACGCCGATGGCCTCGTTACCGGCTTTACCGTAAGAGAGGCGCAGCTTCAGGTTGTTCAGCCAGTCGACTTTCTCCATGAACTTCTCGTTGGCGATGTTCCAACCAAGGGCGATAGAGGGGAAGGTACCGTATTTATTGTCAGAACCGAACACTGACGATCCGTCACGACGTACTGTGAAGGTGAAGAGGTAGCGGCTATCGTAAGAGTAGTTCAGACGTCCCATCTGAGAAACGGTCTTATAGAGATCGGTGTATGACTTTGCTGTCTGAGTAGCACCACCACCAAGGTTGTGCCACAGCAGCTCGTCGTTGATGAACTTGGCACCGGTAGCGGTGTTGTCGTGATACTTCTTACGTGAAGAAGCATAAAGCAATGTGATATCGAAGTGGTGCTTCTTAATATCCTTGGCATAGGTCAGGATGTTCTCAACCGTACGGCTCTGGGTTTCAGCATTGAAGATGTAACCATAACCGTTCTGGTCATTCTGCTCGGCACCATTGTAATAGTTCTCACGTCTGGGAACGAAAGAGTAACCGAAGTTGAACTTGTAGCTCAGGCCTTCCAGCGGCTTCCAGATATTACCGAAGTTGATGTCGGCGTATGCATTGAGGTTAATGTTCCACTGACGGCGCTCGTGATCCTGGTTCACATCACGCATCGGGTTGAAGAACAAGCTCTCAGTGTACATTGGGTAGATGCAGTAGCTGCCGTCGTCCTCATAGACCTTACCATAAGGTGACATAGCCTCGGCCATCAGGAAGTTCACACGGCCACCGTCGCGGTTGTGGCTGACGATGTAGCTGTTGGTACCGATCTTCAGATAGTCGGTCACGTCGGCATCGATGTTCATACGGAGTGAGTAGCGCTTGTAGTTGAAGCCTTTCAGTACACCCTTCTGGCTCATGTAGTCGCCAGAGATGAAGTACTTGATCTTATCAGCACCACCATTAACCGTCACATTGTGATCCTGGATGATACCTGTCTGTGAAACCATATCGTAGAGCCAGTCAGTCTCCTTACCTGCAGCCTGAGCGTCGGCCTCGTTCTGGTTCTTCACGTAGTCGTTGTACATGGTCTCGCCAGGATTTTGTGCTACATAGTCCTTGTAGCGCTGAGTGATCTGAGCACCGTTACAGAAGTCCATCTTCTTGGCAAAGTTCTCGAAACCGATGTAGCCATTGTAGCTTACTGAAGGCTTACCGTCCTTACCGTGCTTGGTGGTGATCAGGATAACACCATTGGCACCGTTCGTACCATAGATAGCTGTTGCTGAGGCATCCTTCAGGATTTCCATGGACTCGATATCGCCGGGGTTGATATCGTTGAGCGAACCACCGCTCTTCGAGATGGGGATACCGTCGACAACGATGTAAGGACCTGTACCGGCATTGATGGAGTTGCGTCCACGGACCAATGCGGAGGGAGCGTCACCAGGGATAGAAGAACCCTGTGTGATGGTGACACCGGCGGCGGCACCCTGCACAGCCTGCAATACATTGGTTACAGGCAGCTTGCTCAGGCGATCCTTATTAATAGAGGTGACAGAACCGGTCACGTCCGACTTCTTCTGAACACCATAACCTACGACAACCACTTCATCGAGTGCAGTAGCGTCTTCCTCAATCGTGATGTTGAGGCTCTGACCCGGGGTGAAAGCCACTTCCTTCGTCAGGTAGCCGATGTAGGAAACAACGATGGAACCTGCCTTCTGGACACTGAGTGAGAAGTTTCCGTTGAAATCGGTCACTGTGCCTGTCTGGGCATCTTTGACTTTAACGGTGGCACCGATGACGGCATCACCGTTCTTGTCAGTTACCTGGCCTTTCACAACGCCAGCCTGCTGGACATTCTGAACAGCCTGTTCTGCCTTAGTTGACAATGGGAATGCCATCATTCCTGCTGCCAACGCCATCGCGAAGCATAGCTTCATGGATGGGAGAGTTAAATTAGCATACTTCATTTGTTACTGTTTTGAGTTAATGTTATAATTGTTAGTAAGATGAATTACCACGTAAACGATTGCGAGATCCGGCGGCAAAGGTACGATAATTGATTTATATCAATGTCTCCTCATCGTGATTTAAGGGGAACAAATCGTGAAAAGTGAGATTTTACCCCTATTTTTTGGGCTTTTCGGAAATAATTCTTATCTTTGCGGTCAGAAAATAACTAACTAAATTAAGATGCGTAGATTCGAACTACTAACGATTGCCATGACCTTATGTCTGGCGGTGGGGGCACAACGCATGCCACTGAGGATGGTATCGCAGACACCTATTACCGGCACCGAGGAGGCGCGCAAACTGATGTTCGACCACTACGGACTGATGTGGGTGGGCACAGACCAAGGGCTCCGTTCCTTCGATGGCTATCATTTCCAGACTTATCGCAGCGATGCCTATTCTCCAGGCATTCTTCCTAATAATTATGTACGCTCGATGACTGAGGATCTGGATGACTGTCTGTGGATAGGCACCCGTGATGGTGTAGTGCGTCACAACCGTCATCGTGGCACTTTCAAGACTTATCACCTGCGTAGCGAGAATGCTAAACTCATTAATGCCCTCTATACTACAAGCGATGGCACTGTGTGGGCCGGAACGAATGCTGGCGTTTCACGCTACGATGCCGAAAAAGACGATTTCATCGACATTAACCTACCCGAAGCCGCCATTGCATTTGCTGAAGACGGGCATGACAACTTGTTTATAGGAACGTGGGAAGGGGGGCTGCTACGTCTGAACAAGAAAAGTGGTAAGATGGTAGGTTATCCGCAGTTAAGCGAGCGTAACACAGCCCAGACCCTGTTGATGGACAGTCGTGGACGACTCTGGATTGGCACATGGGAACATGGTATCGTGATTCTGGATCATCCAGAGAACGAGCATGCCCCCGGCATACACCATATCAACGATGGCAGAACAGACTTCCGTACTTTTCATCGGTTGGTGGAAGATCCTGTAAGTCATTCCGTCTGGGGTTGTTGTATCGAAGGTCTTACCCGTGTAGACTTCAACGATATCACCATCGGGATGAACTACCCCATCCTCACCTTCTGCTACGACATGCTAACAGATGGTGTGGGAAATCTCTGGGTGCTTACCCGTAACAACGGTATCGTGCATCTCAGCACACGCCCATCGCCCTTCAACTTCTGTCATCTCAGTATGACGGGACTTGAACTGCCGGTGAATCGTATACAGACAGTATTCACCAACGATGGTAACCGTTTTTGGCTGGGATTGCAACCTTATGGCTTGGCCCTTTACGATCGAACCGCCAATCTTGTTCTTTATAACAATGATATTCCAGGTCTTGCCACGATGACATCGCCCGATCCTGTCCACAAGCAAACGATCTCTGCTTTCCAGCAACTTCCTGACGGCAATTTATGGATGGGTAGTTCGCGTGGTATCATCGTGTGGCACGAAGGAGAGAGCGCAAGACTCCTAGAACGCGCCTCAACACCATTTATTACTGATGGCGAAGTGAGGGCATTCCATCTGCTACCTAATGGCGCTGTACTCGTGGGATTAGACAATGGACTAGGAATAGCACTCTCGGAAACGAAAGGACGTATGCTCAAACTATCAGAGGATGGGCGCGATTTCAGCAATGTTACTGTACAATCCTTGATGGAGGACAGTCTACACCGTATCTGGATAGCTACTGAGAGCGAGGGCATCATCCGTCTCAGTGGCGATGTGATGAGACCTGGCGCTTATACCACCCATCAGTATGCACCTCAGAACAGGAACTATCCCATTGACGAAGCCACTGCTTGTTATGAGGATGCATCTCATCGGCTCTGGAGCATCTCCAATAGTGGGGGTGTGTTCCTTTATAACGATGAAACCGACGCTTTTGAACCTGTAAACCACCTTTTTCATATAGGTATGGGTAATATCTATGCCATGGAGGGCGACACGAAGGGGCATATCTGGCTCTCTACGGATAAAGGTCTTGTACGTTTAGAAACTACCACAGAGCAAAAAGGCATTACTGCCCACTATGGTGTAGAGGATGGTATTGAGGATATCCGTTTTGCCACTAATGGCTCCTTTAACTATGGGGGGAAATTGTTCTTCGGTAGTGCCAACGGCTTCTTCTCTTTCCGTCCTGAGCAACTCTCCAGCTGGCATCAGGAAGAGTCACCACGTCTGGCTGTCTGTGAACTCACGATCGATGATACATCCTATGCGCATCTGGATTCCGCACAAAGGATAAATATTTCTGAGGATCAGCCGTTCTTTATCCGTAATATCACGATTCCATCGGATGTCAGGAAGTTCTCCGTAGGTTTTTCGCTATTGGCTTATCATAATCAGGAACAATGCAAATACTCTTATCGTCTGGATGGATACGATCATGACTGGCATTACACCGATGCCGATGAGCGTTGGGCCACTTATCAGAACCTTCCCCCAGGTAGCTATGAATTACACCTGCGAGCCATCGATAGTTATGGTCATATAGTAGAAATGCCTTATGCCATCAAAATACGTGTACTACCGCCTTGGTATCGCACCTGGTGGGCATACCTTATTTATATATGTCTGTTGGCTGCAGCTGTTTATGGCATTAAAGAGTGGTATAAAGCCCGCGTAAACCGTCGTGCCCGACTTCAGCAACGTGTGAACGAACTGCTTCACTATCGTGAGATGATGGTCATGAAACAGTTTGAGGGTGCTCGTAAGGTACTGGAGGCAGAGGAACAACAACACTCTTCGCCCGATGAATTGTTCCTTAGTAAGGCTATTGATTGTGTGAAGCAACATCTTGATGATGCAGACTACGACCGTGAGCAGTTTGCCTCCGACATGTGCGTATCTTCTTCCACCTTATATAATAAGCTCCGCGCCCTGACAGGTCAGAACGTGACGGCTTTCATGAACTCCATACGTCTGAAGGAGGCATGCAGCATCGTGCGTCAGCGTCCTGACATCAGCATGACAGAGTTATCGATGGAAGTGGGCTTTAATACACCTAAGTACTTTACCAAACTGTTTAAGAAGGAGTTTGGCATGCTACCTCGTGAGTACGTAGAACAAACGGAAAACTAAATAAACTGTTTGAAAGCCTCGTCGTAGTCAGGACTGGGGGCAAGACGGCCATCGACGAGACACACGAGCGTGATATCACCTTTGAAACATAACTGTTCATCACTGGCGCGGTAGATAGCCTGATGGAATACATACTTGATGCCTTCCTTCGTGAGTCCTAGGCGCGATATAAACTCATCGTCGCATCGTAATGGAGTCTTATATTGCAAGTTCATACGTGCCACAACAGCATCAACGCCTTTCTCGTGCAAGGCAGCAAAACTGACGCCAAGGCTGCGGAGGAAAAGGTGGCGGGTGTGTTCGGCATAATGCAGATAGTTTGCATTGTTAACGATGCCCTCGATGTCGCATTCATAATCGCGCACTTCCATGCGGGTTTCAAAGATATAATTCATAAAAGCTTCAGTATTTCGTTGAAATGGGTGATTTTGACGAGACGTTCATGTTTAATGTCCTCAAAGTGTTCCAATTGCCAGGTAACATGGAAGGGAATATGGATGGCTGAGGCTCCAATATTGAGGGCTGGGGCTATGTCACTCTTCAATGAATTACCTATCATCAGCAAATGGGAAGGCAGGATATCGAGGTGTTCACAAAGTTGCTGGAACTCTTTCTCTGTCTTGTTGGATGTTATCTCCAAATGTGAGAAGTATTTGGCAAGTCCGCTTCGATGGAGCTTGTTCTCTTGATCCTGCAACTCTCCTTTTGTAAACACAACCATGCGATAGGGCCAGGCCTGCAAACGCTGGAGAGTTTCTTCTACTTCAGGAAGTGGAGTGGCGGGAAGATGTAATAACGACTTACTATGACTGAGCAAGTCGGAGAGTTCTTCTGCCGACAGATGGTCGCCAGCAACTCTTAAGGCTGTCTCTATGATTGAGATGGTGAATGCCTTACAGCCATAACCGAGATCGGCCATATTACCAGATTCTGTATGGAACAATTCCCTTGCTGGATTCTCGCAATAAGCCGCTATAAGACGATAGAGATGATTCTCTACGTCCTCGAAATGCGACTGACAGTCCCAAAGGGTATCGTCAGCATCGAAGGCCAGCACTCGTATGTTCTTGAAATCTATCATCGTTTCTGGCAATGGGGACAAATGCCTTTAATCATCATGTTAGACGAAGACATCGTAAAACCTTCGGGCAAACGTACCTCGGGCACCTCGGCATAGTCGAGGCAATAGGTTTCATGGCACTGTTCGCAATAAAAGTGCGGATGCTGATCGTCATCGTGCTCATGATCGTGACTATGACAGAGTTCATACTTTGTGCCATCGCTGCTACCCTCAATAGTATGTACTAGATGGTGCTCCTTAAAAAGCATCAAGGCACGAAACACATTCGACTTGTCGATTGTCAGGATCTTACGCTCCAATTCTGTCAGCGACTGTGGCTGCATAGAGGCAGCCAAGGCCTTTGCTACCACAATACGATTGGCGGTGGGTTTGATATCGTGCTCTTCGAGCAGTCTGACACAGGTTGCTTCGTCCATGATAATGCTTCTTTGTTTATATTTGGGCACAAAGATACAAAATAAATCATAATTATTAATGTAGAAACCATAATATTTCGTATCTTTGTGCCCAAATAGACTAAAAACTGAGGGAAGATGAAAAGATATGTACTCCTAACCTTGAAGATTCTCGGTGGATTAATGGCATTGCTGATTGTATTGCTGGTAGCAGCTGCCATTATATTGAATACCAATTCTGTACAGCAGAAGCTGCTAAGGTATTCAACTAATCTGCTGAGAGAGAAGCTGCAGACAAAGGTAGAGATTGACAGTATCAGTGTGGACTTCCTGACATTCGATGTTAACCTCATGGGCCTTGACGTGGAAGACCGTCAGCAGCGAAAGATGTTACAAGCCGACAAACTAGCCTTAAACGTCGACTTATGGGATCTTGCCGTTCGTCGTCTGAAGATATCAGAGGCTGATATCGAAGGTGTACGTGCCCGTTTTTATCAGCCTAAAGACAGTGCAGCCAACTACCAGTTTGTGATTGATGCCTTTAAGAGTGACAAGCCGAAGTCCCAGAAAACCGATGCAGAAAAGAAGAAAAAGAAAAGCAAACTAACGCTGGATGTCAGCGACCTGAATATATCAAAGATTGATGTTGTTTTTGATGAGGACACTTTCTATCTGGAGAAACTGAATTATAACAAGGGATGGTCCGGACATCAGAAAGGTGAGATACACCATCTGCAAGGAAAATTTGATAAGATAACCAAGAAAGGCGAATTACGAACAAACCGCATCAACCTCTCTCAACTTATACTTTCGGAAAAAGGAAAGGACTTGATGGTGGATATTAACGGGCTTCGCTTCTCCGTTGATAATCATAAACCTCGCAAAAATGTAGGAAGGCCACATCGCGGTGCCTTCGATGTGGGGCATCTGAACGTATTGGCTAATCTGCAAATGAAGGTAAACTATTACGGGAAAGATACCGCCAACATTACTATGACGAAGTTTACTGCTGTTGACTCCCTGACGGGTTTCAATGTGAAAGACCTTCGTTTCACTGCCGGTATCAATAAGGAGAAGGCTTACCTGAGCGATATTACCATCCAACATGAGAACACCGTTCTGAAATTCGATAAGGGCGAGCTGACCATGCCAAGTAAGAAGGCAGGCAGAAAACTGACTTATCACACCTCTGAGATTACAGGCACGACGCTGCTGAAGGATATTTCAAAGCCTTTTGCCCCCGCACTGGCAAACTTTACCATTCCCCTGATGCTGAAGGTTAAGCTAAGCGGAACTGACAGCACCATGCAATTCCGTGATATCCACGTCAACACTTCCGACCAAAGTCTGAAGATTGATGCTGATGGTGGTATCGACCATTTGAAGAGTAAAGAGTTGTTGGATATTCATTTCCACGTGAAGGAAATGACAACTCCATCGAAGACGGCTATTGACATCATCAACCAGTTTACGGTGAAGAAATTTATGATGAAACAACTGAAGGCACTGGGAACCATCAGATATTCTGGAGACATTGCCATCCTATATAAAAAAGAACAGTTCAAAGGCCTACTTCGTACAAATGTGGGTAATATGACCTTTAATGTAGCAATAGATGAGAAAACAAAATATGTTCTTGGTAACGTACAAACCGGTGCTATTCACTTAGGCAAGGTGCTTGAAATGAAAGATATAGGCAATGTGGCCTGTCGAGCCAACTTTACCTTTGACATATCTAAACCCCGAACAGCACAAGTCAGGAAGACAAAAGGCGGAAAACTGCCTATAGGAAAGGTGAATGCAACTGTCTTAGAGGCTAACTATAAAAAAATCAAGGTCAAAAACATCGAAACCATCATCAACAGTGATGGTGCTATTGCCACAGGTAACCTTAAGCAGAAAAACAAGAACGTTGATCTGCTCTGTGATTTCTCATTCACTAATACTGACTCGATCCATAAGATGAAGATCAAGCCCAACGTGAAGGTTCACGATATACGTTTACCTTGGCAGAAGAAAGACAAACAGAAACAAGACACCCCTTCTACCGACAAGTCCAAAAAGAAAGGCAAAAAACTATGGCCATTCTCTCGTAAGTCCTGACTCGCGATTATTCTATACTCCCCGCTCAGCCCAATCGCCTCGGTCTAAGTTACGATAGCCAATAGCCTCAGCAATATGATGGCTAAGAACTTTCTCTGAGCCTTCCAGATCGGCAATAGTACGTGCCACCTTAAGAATACGACTGTAGGCGCGAGCACTCAGACTAAGGTTTTCCATCGCCATTCGCAGCATGTCCAGACTGTTCTCGTCAGGCTCGGCAAACTGGTGAATCATTCTTTCCGACATCTGTGCATTACAATGGATACCTTTAAAATCACGGAAACGCTCTTCCTGTATCTGACGGGCCTTGATAACCCGCTCGCGTATCTTTGCACTGGGTTCTCCTGGCTGCATCTGCGATAACTGTTTAAAGGGAACCACTGACACTTCGCAATGGATGTCTATACGATCGAGCAGGGGACCGCTGATTTTAGAGAGATAACGGCTAATCTGCCCTGGCGTACAGACACAATGATGGGTTGGATCACCATAATAGCCGCAGGGGCAAGGATTCATAGAGGCCACAAACATCAGAGAGCAGGGATACTCTACGGTATATTTGGCACGACTGATGGTGATTTTCCTATCTTCCAAAGGCTGACGTAATACCTCAAGTGTTGATTTGGCGAACTCTGGCAGCTCGTCGAGGAAAAGAACACCATTATGGGCCATCGACACTTCACCTGGTAAAGCTCTGTTGCCTCCTCCGGTCATGGCTACCTGTGATACCGTATGGTGAGGACTGCGGAATGGGCGCTGCGTAATAAGAGATGTGCCACTGCTCAACTTGCCTGCTACAGAATGAATCTGTGTGGTTTCCAGACTCTCAGCCAAGGAGAGCGGAGGCAAAATACCTGGCAGGCGCTTTGCCATCATCGACTTACCGCTACCAGGTGCGCCTATCATGATGAGATTATGTCCACCTGCAGCAGCCACCTCTAAGGCACGCTTTACACTCTCCTGTCCTCGCACATCGGCGAAATCCAGGTCACAAGCATATTGGTGCTCATAGAACTCCTTTCGGGTATCAACGAACAGGGGCTCATATTCCTTGCTGCCATTCAGGAAACAGATAACATCATACAAGTTATCCATGCCATAGACATCGAGATTGTTCACAACAGCAGCCTCACGGGCATTCTCCTTTGGTACAATCAGTCCCTTGAATTTTTCTTTTCGAGCACGGATGGCTACAGAGAGGGCACCACTGACGGGTTTCAGCTTTCCGTCAAGTCCTAATTCTCCTATCATCATGTAATCAGACAGCATCCTCTCGTCTACCTTGCCATGGGCAGCCAGAATTCCTATGGCTAATGGCAAATCATAGCCACAGCCCTCCTTGCGGATATCCGCAGGACTAAGATTGACGGTAAGGTCGGCAGTAGGCGGCTTAAAGCCTATATTACTCATGGCAGCACGGATGCGGTCATAACTTTCTTTCACAGCAGTATCGGCCAAACCCGACAATCGGAACATAACACCTCTTGTCAGGTTTACTTCGATTGTGATGGTGGTTGCTTCCAAACCCATCACTGCAGCACAAAAAGTCTTTATTAGCATAGTATCGGGTTACAAATGTTTGGGTTTTTAAATCATTCCAGCATCTCTTCTAATTTAGAAAGGAGTTTCTCTGTGTTCAGCGAATATCCGGTAATGATTCCTTTGTTGTCGAAAACGATGTTATCTGGAAGATGGGACAAACCTGTTTTTTCGATCACAGGCGACTCCCACATCTGTCCGTCGCAGATAGTGCTCCACTTGATAGAGTCTCTGTTGAGAATGCGACGGCAGTCTTTGGCATTTGCATCTATACTGACACAAAGCACTTTCAGCCTGTCACCAAAGTGATCTTCCAGCCTCTGTATCTGATTCAGCATACCAATACTCTCGTAGCTCCATGAGGACCATACGATGATCGCATTGATCTTGGCATTCATATCAGCCAAAGAAACACTTTTGCCGTTAATATCAACGACATTGAAAGCAGGCATCTTTGCACCGACTTTCAACGTCTGCAGACCTGATAATTTCTTTATGAGTGCTGGTATCTTCTGGTTATCGGGTACAGCTTTGCCTATCAGTTCTGCGAGTTCACAGGTTTGACGATAGTCAACATCAGGCGACTGAACGAAATACTTGTTAAGCAAATAGAGGCTAACGGGAGATTCCGGATGCTCTTTGATGAACTCGCTGGCAGCCTTGTTAAGTTCTGGTGGAGTCATCTGATTGGTTTGCAGACGAAAGGCTGTCATCTCCTTATTATACTTGGTTCCTTTTACCTCTGTCTCCTTAAGGTGAGTAGCATCGCCCTTGATTTCCACCTGAGCACCAGACTCAGCAAACACTGGTAACTCTGATAAGTTGGGGAAAACCAGGATAAAGGTTGTCGGATCCTCCAAAGCTATCTGGTACTTGAATTCACCACGCGAAATAGCGATGGTGTCAAGCGGATGAGTACCACCCAAACCATAGATATACAACTCGCCCTGATTCATGCCTCGGAAATTGCCCTCAATGGAAAACTTCCCTTTATTGCTGCTACAAGATACGAACAGAAACATCAGAAGGCAAAAAGGCAAACACCCTTTGGCCACTCGAAGCAATTGATGTATAATTTCTGTTGGTTTGTGAAGCATGTCTATATAGTATCTTTGGTCTTAGTGCCGCGAGCGGGACTCGAACCCGCACAACCATTTCTGGTCAAGGGATTTTAAGTCCCTCGTGTCTACCA
>R26__coassemble_640_pt1 | contig 20544 bp, 14 predicted proteins | sample R26__metabat2_high_PE_018 | metagenome-assembled genome bin R26
ATATAATATATAATTATTAAGAGAAGATTATGGGATTTTGTGTCAGTTTAAAAACCATTAAATGTGACTTGTGACTTGTGACCATTTCCGAGATTTCGCTCTATGTGTACAAATAAAAAAGACCAAATGCAACTTTGCAACCGCAACCAGTATATGTAAAAACAGGCAAATGTGAGATTGTGAGATTTTCCGAGAATACGGAGAAAAAGAAACGCCCTGGGGTTGGTGGACTCCAGGGCGGGGTTAGGGTTTCACGGAAAGTTCGTTAAGTACTTCCGTAGCAGTAGTTGTATGTTTCGTTACTTCTTTATAAACTCTACCCTTCTATTCTTAGCGCGACCTTCGTCGGTCTTATTGTCGGCTACGGGTTCGTGAGAGCCCTTACCTACGGCACGCATATTGAATGGATCGCAACCGAGCTTCTCCAGGGCATCAACCACAGCCTGAGCACGCTGCTGAGAAAGCGGATCGTTCACAGCGTCGCTGCCTTGATTGTCGGTATGGCCCTGAACCTCGAAGCGAGCGCTCGGGTTCTTCTTCATATAGTCAGCCACCTTCTGGATCTCGGCCATCGACTCAGGCTTCAGCGTAGCCTTACCTGTCTCGAAAAGGATGTTGTTCGTCACAAACTTACCCGTCTCGGCGATAGCTTTCTCAACGGCGGACATATCAGTAACTTGCTGCTCATAAAGTTCCATAGCACCCTTAGCATAGCGGAAGTTGGTCATATAGTTCTTATTACCATGGAATCCACCCCACTCTGCCTGATGGATTTTCATGCGAGCGGCAGACTTACAGTTAGGAATGTTGATGACGCGCTTGCCGTTGACATAAATCTTGAGGGCACGCTTGTTGAAAGACATGGCGAAGTGGCTCCAGTCGTTCTTCTTCATTTCCCAAGTCTTACCACCACCAGAATCACGCCAGTCGCCTGTAGTAGACATGAATCGGCATGTTACCTCCAACTTGCTATAACTCTCACCAATTCTGATTTCATAAACGTCATCACCATTGCCATCCTTGAATTCCAGTTCATAGCAGTTACTCATTTCCGTCTTGGGGTCATTCATCCAGAAATCAAATTCCAACGTGAACACGTCGGGAATATAACTCTCCTGATTGGTCATCAATGGCTCAATTCTTGTTCCAGGCTCGAAGTGAATACATTTCTTACCCTTGATAACAGCCACATCTGTAGAGCCTTCGATCAAATCCCACTTTGAGGGGAACTCACCCATCTGCTCACCCTGAAGGTTATCCTCGAAGAAAGCAACGGCACCAGGCACGAAGTCAGACTGCACATAGGTAGCTTCCTCTTCCTGAGGCTCCTCTTCTGCCTCTTCAGCTTCGTCCTCGTCATTGTTCTTTGACTTCTTGGACTTGCTTGACTTCTTGCCATCCAGGACATCATCCATAGCATTGCTGACCTCGGCATCTACTTTGCGCTCGGCCTTCATTGTCACAGCGTTCTCAGCGGCATTCTTTGCACGATCTTTTAAACGACCCAAAAAGCCACCTTGAGCATTAGCATCTACTGCACAGGCTATCACCATCAGCAGCATCAAAAATAGTTTTTTCATTTCGTTATTGCTTAATTTAGTTAATACCATATTTATATATCTGGGGGCAAATATAAGAAGAATCTTTTATTTTTGCAAGATTTTGAAGCTTTTTTTTCAAAAATCTAACCCCTAACCGCTAACTACTAACCTCTAAAAGGATTCGCAGAATCCTTTCTGCTGTGCGGCCATCCCAGCGGTCTGGGAGGGCGGAATGCTTCCAATTGCCGGATACCATCTGACGCACGGCCTCACGGAGTTTATCGGGATCTTCACCTACGAGCACGTTAGAGCCTACATTCACCGTTTCCTGATGCTCGGTGTAGTTGTTGAGCGTGATACAGGGCACACTGTTGAACGTGGCTTCCTCGGCCACATTGCCTGAGTCGGTAATGATGCCCTTAGCATGAGCTGTGAGCCAGCCGAACTCGAGATAGGATAATGGATCTACGATCCTGAGGTGAGGGGTTAGTGGTAAGAGGTGAGAGATTACCTTAGCGGCATCAGTGCGCAGGGGGGCGATAATGGGAGTATCGCCGGCAGCCTCAACCATCGCAGCAACCATCTTCTGGAGGTTGTCGGTATCAGCGATGAGAGCCTTGCGATTGAGGGTGAACACAATGTACTTTCCCTCCTCGATATCAAGGGCAGGCTTCTTCAAACGGGGATAGTTGAAGCGCAGGGTATCCATGAGGATATTGCCCACCATATAGGTCTGCGAGGCATCGTTCTGCTCGCGATTGGCAATGCCCGTAGAACGTACGCCAGCCGTGAAGAGATAGTCGCTGAGCGCATCGATGACTAGACGATTAATCTCCTTAGGCATGTTGATATTAAAGGAACGTGTACCAGCTACGAGGTGAGCCAGACGGATGCCACGCTTCTTGGTGACGATGGCAGCAGCCATGGTAGAGGCCAGATCGTCGACCACGATGACCACATCGACGGGATGCTGGTCGAGGAACTGATCGAAGGCCGCCATGACCTGCGAGGTGATCTCGTTGAGACTGGTGGACGAGACGCCCAAGAAGAACTGCGGAGAAGCTATCTGGAGATCGCTAAAGAGCGAAGACTCGAGCGTAGGATCATTCTCAGCACCAGCATACACCAACAGACACTCAGCATCGCTGCGCTGACCAAGGGCACGAACCAAAGGAGGAACTTTCACAAAATTGGGGCGTGCGCCACAGAGAATACATACTTTTTTTGCCATAATTGCTAATTTTGGGCCAAAGATACAAAAATATTGGGAAATAATTTGTATAATTGAAGAAAATTTTGTAATTTTGCAGAGTATTTACGAAAACTACGAACCACTGCAATGATGAGAAGAATTCTGACATACCTATTACTACTATGGACTATGCTGCCCATGACGACCCAAGCCCAACAGTTCGAGGCCTTACACACGCATCTCTCGACGGAGGATGGCCTGTGCAGCAATGCCATCGCAAAAATCATGCAGGACAATTACGGCTACATCTGGATAGCCACATGGAACGGTCTGTCGCGCTACGACGGCTATGAATTCAGTAACTATCGTACGGGTAGCGGCAGTAAGGTGGAGAACCTTCACAACCGCATTCTCGACATGACAATAGACCAGAGTCAGAACATCTGGCTGTACATGTACGACAACCGCGTGTTCGTGCTGGAGCGCAGCAGAGACATGATTATCAGTCCCTTCACTAATTATCCCGACTGGGCGGAATACCGTGCAGAATGCCCGATACTGGTGACATCGAGGGGCGAAGTGCTAGCGAGCATCCGCGACGTGGGTATCTTCGTGATGACACTCGAGAAGGGCGAACTGACAACGAAGAAGATAGACACAGGCAAGCTGAAAGTGAACTGCATGGCCGAGGGATTCCACAACGATATTGTTTTAGGAACTGACAACGGACTGCGCCTGCTGGGACGCAACAACTGGGCGCTGAGCAAGGACAACCCGATGGCTGGTGAAGAGGTTCACAACCTCTATGCCCACAACAGCAAGATTTATGCCTCAACCACCCAGGGTGCTATCTTCAGCATAGACAAGGGCGAGACGCCCGTGATGATCAGAAAGCCTACGGGCATCGCAGCGTTCAACATGTTTATCGACAGCGAGGGGCTGCTATGGTTCTGCGACAACGAGATGGGTGCCAGATACCTGAACCTGGATACAGGCGTGGAGAAGTTGTTCCAGCAATATGTACCAGTGCCTGAGCGCGACGGACGAGGTGGCAACTTCAACGAGGTAAACGGTGTGGTATGGGTGCTGATGAACAACGGCGGCTATGGCTACTACAACCGTGAGGCCGACAAGATAGAATACTTCCACAACGACCCCAAAGACCCCTGGGACATATCGAACACGGTATATGCAGCACTGGAGTTGCCCGAGGGCGTGATCTGGGAGTCGACCAGTCAGCGAGGCATCGAGAAGATGGAGCTGGTGAAGAAGAACATCGTGCGCGTAAAACCCATAGCAAATGCCAGTTCGACGGAGGAGAACGAGATACGTGCGATGTACTACGACAAGAACCGCAAGCTGCTCCTGTTGGGCAACAAACGTAGTAGCCTGTTCCTGTACTACGACAACGGACAGAAGGCCGTGATCACCAAGGACTCGCAGGGCAATCCGCTAGGCAGGCTCTATGGTATCTCGAAGGACTCAAAGGGTAACTACTGGCTCTGTTCGAAGGACAACGGCGTGTTTAAGATGACGCACAACGAGGCAGGCGGATGGACCCTAAAGAACTACCGCCACAAGGATGGCGACCCACAGAGTCTGAGCAGCAACGCAGCCTATGAGGCCGTAGAAGACAAGGCTGGCAACATATGGATAGCCACCTACGCAGGAGGCGTGAACCTGATGAAGACCGACAAGGACGGCAAGACCATCTTCCTGCACTCAGAGAACGGCATGCCCGACTATCCACAGAAGTCATATAACAAGGTGAGAACCATCGAGCCCGACAACGAGGGGGGCGTATGGGCAGGATCAACCGACGGTGTGCTGGTGCTGAAGTACAAGGACGGCAAGGTGAGCCTGAAGAAGCTGGAAATTGCCGAGAACGAGGACGGGAAGTCGCTGAGCACGGACATCATCTACATTAAGAAAGACAAGGAAGGTAACATGTGGGTGGGCACCAATGGAGGCGGACTGGGTCATACCATTGGCAAGGATAAGAAAGGTGCCTGGCAGTTCGACGTGTTTGACGCTCAGGACGGTCTTCCATCGGAAGAAATCCGCAGCATCACCTTCGACGAAACAGGCAATGCCTGGTTTGCCACTGAGCACATCATCTGCTCATTCAATACCGACAAGCGCATCTTTACAACCTTCTCGAGTCTTGACGGTGTTGACGAAACGCGTATATCGGAAGGCGGTGCCATCATGAGGGGCAATGGCGACATACTCTTCGGCACACTCGACGGCTATTACATCGTGGACCGTAAGAAGCTGATGGCATCGAGCGGATCGCTGCTGAAACTGCAGATTACAGGATTCCTGCTGAACGATGCCTGGCAGAGTCCACGCATGGGTAGCGATATAGAGTACTATGTGCCACTGAGCAAGAGTGTGGTGATACCTAGTGGCTCGAGCAACTTCGGATTCCGCTTTGCAGCCATGAACTATCAGTTGCAGCATCGTGTGCACTATCAGTACATGCTCGTGGGCTACGACAACGACTGGCGTAATGCCGACAACATGCCTATGGCGCTCTACAACGATGTGCCTGCAGGCAAACACATCTTCAAGGTGAGAGCCTTCCTGCTGGAGTCGCCCGACCAATATGACGTGCGTACCATAGAGGTGGAGGTAGAGGGCCGACTGACGCTGAGGGCTATTATCGGATGGATAGCCGCCATCATCGCCCTGCTATGTGTGCTGGCAGTGATTTACATCTATCGCTCGAAACTGATTAAAAAGTCCTTGCAGACCTTGGAGAAAATCAAGGAGAAAGTGGAGAAAAAGGACGACGAAGAAGAGGAAGACTCGTACGAGCTTATCGACGTTGACAAGTTAGAAGAATCATAAATAAATGCTAAAAGGTTTGGATAAGTCGCAGATTCTTCGTACCTTTGCGCCATAAATGTCGCGAGAACGGGCTGCACCTCAGCAAAAAGCGAGCTTTCTGCCTTCGGTTTGCACCGTCCTTGCAGCGTGAAATAAGAATCACAGCGAAACAAAAATACGGGTCGTGCCGCATAGATCGGGATACTCTACATTAAAATTATTCATCGGGACCGTTTCCTTTGCCAATGGCGGGCCACGATTATCCCCTAGGGGAGAGCAGCAATGCCGGTGGATTACAACAGCAAGGAGCACCCACATCGTGTGAAACAGGAGTTTTCACCAAATCATCGGCACGTACCTGTTTTTTATTTTAGAGGTGAGAAGTGAGAGGTGAGAGGTTAGTAATATAAAAGATATATGTTTTCTGGAATCATAGAGGAATTTGCTACGGTTGTAGCGATTGAGAAAGATCGCGAGAATATCGATTTTACCCTGAAGTGTTCATTCGTCGACGAACTGAAGATCGACCAGAGTGTGGCGCACAATGGCGTGTGTCTGACTGTGGTCAAGATCTCTGGCGGCACATATGTGGTGACAGCCATGAAGGAGACCCTCGACAGAACGAACCTGGGACTGCTGAAGGTGGGCGACAAGGTAAACGTGGAGCGCTCGATGCTGATGAACGGACGACTGGACGGACACATCGTACAGGGCCATGTAGACCAGACGGCGAAGTGTATCGCCATGGAGGATGCCGATGGCAGCACATACTTCACCTTTGAGTATCCAGAGAATCGTGAGATGGCGAAGAAGGGTTACTTCACCGTGGATAAGGGTTCGGTTACAGTGAATGGCGTATCGCTCACGGTTTGCAATCCTACCAGCAACACCTTCCAGGTGGCTATCATCCCTTACACCTTCGAGCATACCAACTTCTGCGATATCAAAGTGGGCACAGTGGTGAACCTGGAGTTCGACATCTTAGGCAAATATATCGCAAGACTGCAGAGCTTATAAAGGGTGAAGTATTCTACTTATATTTTTGATCTTGACGGAACACTGCTGGACACGTTAGCCGATCTGGCAGCAGCAGTGAACTATGCTCTCAGACAGCATGGCATGCCTGAGCACACGATCGACGATGTACGAAGATTCGTGGGCAATGGCGTACGAAAGTTGATGGAAAGGGCCATTCCCGATGGTGAGAAGAATCCTGATTTCGAGGCCACCTTCGCCACCTTCCGCGAGTACTATATGCACCACTCGCTCGACACTACTCGCCCCTATCCTGGCATCATGGAGATGCTCGAGGCCCTGAAGGCCCAAGGCTGCCGACTGGCTGTGGTGAGCAATAAGATGATGGCTGCCACCAAGGAACTCTGTCAGCATTTCTTCGCTGACACCATCGAAGTGGCCATTGGTGAGAACGAGGCTGCCGGCATCCGTAAGAAGCCAGCACCCGATACCGTATTCGAAGCACTTCGCCAATTAGGCGAAGAGAAGGATTCAGCCGTTTACGTAGGCGATAGTGATGTGGATCTGGAAACAGCCAACAATAGCGGACTACCCTGTATCAGTGTGCTTTGGGGTTTTCGCGATCGCGATTTCCTGATACAACATGGAGCAAAGACTTTCATCTCTGCTCCATCGGAATTACTTTAATTTTACTTTATTCATTATTCATTAGCGCTTTGAGCGCGTTACCATCGTGCGTACCTTATTATTATAACGATCGGCCTTAAGCAGTTCTTCGATAGTGAGGTGCATGCGGTATTTCCAACGGTTATAGCTATCGCTGGGCACGTTGATACGCTCTTCACGAGGATTCTTATAACGGAGCTCTGAGTCCATAGCGAGCCAATCCTGCAATGACAGCAGACAAAGCATTGACGGACAATAGAGATGGCGCGCTATGATCTCCTCGGCCAAGTGGGCAGGCAGGTGCTCAGGGGCACGACCCTGCTTCTGGAGCATGGTGACGTAATAACGCTGGGTGCGCTCAGGGCTCTCCTCCCACCAAAGGCGCAAGGGCGACATATCGTGGGTGGAGAAGGTGGCGACAGAACGATAGGGGTTGCCATCAAGATGGGTAAACTCAAAGCCACTCTCCTTAGGCATGGTCTGGATTTCGAGCGTGAGGATGCGGAGGGCATCAAGCACAGGGGCTACGCAATCGGGCAACATGCCCAGATCCTCAGCACAACAGAGCATGCGTGTATCGCCAAACACCTCGGTAAGACGACGCATAGCCTGATCGCCCCAGAAGATGTTGTGACGCTGGTAATAGTAGTTGTTGTAAAGGCGCATATAGACATCCTTCTCCTCTGCCGTGAGGGCATCGAATACAGGTTCGCCAATCACACCGATACGTGGATGATACATATCACGCTGCTCTGGATCCTCGAGGAAGAGCACACTACTGATGAGCCGGTAGAGTCCATCGCGAATCCACAGACTATTCTCATCGCCCCTACCCTCGAAAGCCTCGCGCACCTTCTTCTGCGTGTTGTATTCAGACTTGAGGTTATAGAGTCCGTAGGCTCGTGTGGTGAGGAAGTTCTCGCGCACATAAGGCGCATGCATACCGAAGAGACGATCGAGCACACGATCATTAATAAAAGGCTTCGTAAAGAGTTCCTTGCGGAAGGGCAAGCCGAAGTATTCTATCTCGCCCACTGTCATAGGCAGCGAGGGCGAGAAATGGCCTAGAGTGCCGAAGACAGCATCCTCGGGGATCTCCCAGATGCGGAAGAAGCCCAATACATGGTCGATACGGATAGCATCGAAATATTGCTCCATCCACTTCAGGCGCTTATGGAACCACTCAGTGAGCGACAACTTACCCCTTGTTCCCTGTACCTTGCCCCCTGGGACTTTGCCCCAATTATAGGTGGGGAATCCCCAGTTCTGACCATTCTGAGAGAAGGCATCAGGGGGTGCACCTGTCTGGGCATTGAGATGGAAGAGTTCTGGATGGATTCTCGTTTCCACACTATCACGATTCACACCAATGGGCACATCGCCCTTGATGAGCACCCCCTTAGAACGAGCGTAATCTGATGCTGCTTTGAGCTGGAGGTGGAGGTGGTATTGGAGGTAATATATGACCTCGGCATCGCCAGAGGAATATAATGCATAAGGCTCCAACCAATCCTTGTTTTCCTCAAACCACTTTTTGAATTCTGGGGAGTCGAGTGTGACCTGTCCACGCTCAGCGAAGAGCTCGCGGACATAGGCAGACTTCACACGATCGACAGCTTCATAATCACTATATCCAAGATTGTTAAGTTCCTGGCGTTGACGATGATAGGCCGTCATCTTTGTCTTACTTTTAAGCGTTCCAAGCGCCTCTAAATCGATGTAATGCGGATGGAGCGCGAAGGCGGAAACGATGTTATAAGGATATGAATCGCACCAGTTGTGAGAGGCTGTAGTATCGTTGACTGGGAGGATCTGAATGACCTTCATACCGGTAGCCTCAGCCCAGTCGACAAAGCGACGTAGATCACCAAAATCGCCCACGCCATAAGAGTGGGTGCTACGCAATGAGAAGACTGGAATCACCACGCCTGCTGCTCGCCAGGTTTGTTCCTTCACACGAAGACTCTCGCCATAAGCTACCAACACAGTACCATCGGGCACAGCCGTATGGTCAGGAGGCAATAGTCCCTCCGTGGTGCGATTATCGCCCTCCTCCCATGCAACCAGTGCATTCGTCTTATCATCGATAATCACATATTTATATTCTATGGGCAGCATCACAGCATCGACATTGACGGAGAGCAACCACTCGAAGCGGCCCATATACTCCATACGGAGATAACGTGCTGGATTCCAACTACCTATGGCCGGATGATTACCTATAAGCGCCACCGACTGACCCTTCTGAAGCTGGGGAGCAGAGACACGGAAAAGCACCGTCTTACGATAGAGTGGCACACGCAGGGGTTGCACCTCCTCATCGTGAGGAAGTCCCATCGTGGTAAGGTAAGCCTGACTATAGAGATGATATTGCAAGGGTACTTCGCGCCACTGATCGGCCAAAACATAATTCTTGGTGGAATCGAAATAGTAACAACGGGGTATCGCTTGCCATTCCTTTCGAAGTACGCTGCCATCAGCATCTTCCACCTGATAATAATAGGTAAACGAGGCAATGGGATGCTGGCGCGACTCAAGGGCAGAGGTCTCGAGTTCCCACTGCCAACCATCGGAGGTGGTCATCAACAGCCGAGAGGACTTTTGGGTGCCATCGAGACTCTTATAAGTGATGCAGACATAGAGGTTCTCGCCCCATTTCGTGCCATAGTTTATAGAAAACTTCAGTTTCATAAGCCTTATTTTGGTACAAAGATACGAATAAGCGAGTAAAAAACCAAATAAAATTTGAGTTTTTTCGAGCGAAAGTATCTTCGAGTTATCTCAAAGATACAAAAATATCGCAAATAATCACGAATAATTAAGAGAATTTTGTAACTTTGCAGCAATTTTAGAAGAAATCATGAAGATGAACATGAAAAAGTTTAAAAAGAAAACTTATCTGATACCTGTAGCAGTATGTCTGTTGGGCATCATCCTTTTGGGCTACTACTTTTTCTTTGGCAGTTTCTCAAAGACCGACACCACAGCCTACGTGTATATCGACGAGAACGATAACATCGACTCCGTATGCGCCAAATTGAAGCCAGTGGCTTCGGAGCAGGCAGTGATGGCTTTCAGCACCATGGCCCGTCATAGTGGCTATGCCAAGAACATCAGGACAGGACGCTACGCCGTACAACCAGGCGAGAACGCCATTACCGTGTTCCGTCATCTGAAGAACGGACATCAGGAACCCGTGATGCTGACAATTCCTGAGAGCAGGACGACAGACCGATTGGCTGGTGCCTTGGGAAAGAAACTTATGGTGGACAGTGCAGCACTGGCTATCTGTCTGAATGACAACGACTTCTGCCAGAAATGGGGTTACGATACAGCTACCATCGTCTGCCTGTTTGTGCCCAACACCTATGAGGTGTATTGGAACACCACCATCGAGCACCTGATGGACCGTATGCAGAAGGAGCACAAGCACTTCTGGAACGACGAGCGCAAGGCTAAGGCCGAGGCTATCGGACTCACCCCAGAGGAGGTGTGCACCATGGCCAGCATCATCGACGAAGAGACGGCTAACAATGCCGAAAAGCCCATGATAGCAGGTATGTATCTGAATCGACTGAAGGTGGGTATGCCTCTACAGGCTGACCCCACGGTGAAGTTTGCCATGCAGGACTTTGCCTTGCGTCGTATCTACCACGACATGCTGACTTACAACAGCCCTTACAACACCTATAAGAACGTAGGTCTGCCCCCAGGTCCCATCAAAGTGGCCTCAGTGGCAGGTATCGATGCTGTGCTGAATCGGGTGGATCACGACTATCTATACATGTGTGCCAAGGAGGATTTCTCGGGTACCCATAACTTCGCCAAGAGTTACTCGGAACACTTGAGGAATGCTGCTAAATACAGCAAAGCGCTGAACGAAAGAGGCATAAAATAGTGAATAGTGAACAATCAATAGTGAATAGTGGGGCAATTTTGCAGAAGTTTCAGAAAAAAGTTGTAATTTTGCAGCCGCAAATAAAAAGACAAGATAAAATGGAAGAGAAAATACTGAATGAAAGTGAGGAGAAAAAGTCCGTTAGCTTCATTGAACAGAAGGTGATCAACGACCTGGCAGAGGGTAAAAACGGAGGCAGAATGCAGACCCGTTTCCCACCAGAGCCCAATGGCTATCTGCACATCGGACACGCCAAGGCTATCGCCATCGACTTCGGACTGGCCAAGAAATACAATGGTCAGTGCAACCTTCGTTTCGACGATACCAACCCCATCAAGGAGGATACGGAATACATCGAGAGCATCGAGCACGATATCAAGTGGCTGGGATTCCAGTGGGCTAACATCTACTACGCCAGCGACTACTTCCAGGAGCTTTGGGACTTTGCCGTATGGCTCATCAAGCAGGGTCGTGCCTATGTGGACGAGCAGAGTGCAGAGGTGATTGCCCAGCAGAAGGGTACCACCACCAGTCCTGGTACTAACAGTCCCTTCCGCGATCGCCCTGTGGAGGAAAACCTGAAGCTGTTTGAATTCATGAATAGCGGTAAGTGCGAGCCAGGCACATTGGTGCTTCGTGCGAAGATCGACATGTCTCATCCTAACATGCTCTTCCGCGATCCGCTGATCTATCGCGTGCTGAACATCCCCCATATCCGTACAGGCAACAAATGGAACGCCTACCCCATGTATGACTTCACCCACGGCCAGAGCGACTATCTGGAGGGGGTAACCCACTCATGGTGTACGCTGGAGTTTGTGGAGCATCGTCCCCTTTACGACCTGTTCGTAACCTGGATGAAGGAATGGAAGGGTGAGACGGATAACATTGAGGACAACCGTCCTCGTCAGACAGAGTTCAATAAGCTGAACCTGAGCTACACACTGATGTCGAAGCGTAATTTGCTGGCACTGGTGAACGAAGGACTCGTCAGTGGTTGGGACGATCCCCGTATGCCGACCATCTGCGGATTCCGTCGTCGTGGTTACAGCCCTGAGAGTATCATCAAGTTCATCGACAAGATAGGTTATACCACTTATGACGCCCTAAACGAGATGGCCCTTCTGGAGAGTGCCGTACGCGATGACCTGAATAGCAGAGCCATCCGTGTTTCAGCTGTACTAAATCCTGTGAAGGTGATAATCACCAACTATCCTGAGGGACAGACGGAGCAGCTGACAGCCATCAACAATCCCGAGAACGAGGCCGACGGCACACATACCGTTGAGTTCAGCCGTGAAATCTGGATTGAGCGCGATGACTTCATGAAGGAGGCCGAGAAGAAGTTTATGCGTCTTGCTCCCGGCAAGGAGGTGCGCCTGAAGAATGCCTACATCATCAAGTGTGACGAGGAGCATCCCTGTGATGAGGACGAGAACGGCAATGTAACTACCATTTACTGCACATACGATCCTGAGTCGCGTAGCGGACTGCCTGGCTCTAACCGCAAGATCAAGGGTAAGACCCTGCACTGGGTTAGTTGCCAGCACGCCATCAAGGCAGAGGTTCGTCTGTATGAGCGCCTATGGAAGGTGGAGAACCCCCGCGACGAGATGGCAGCCATCCGTGAGGCTCAGAACTGCGACGCCGTAACGGCTATGAAACAAATGATTAATCCGGACTCTCTGAACGTGCTGAAGGAGTGCTACATCGAGCCATACGCAGCCCAGATGAAGCCGCTGACCTATCTGCAGTTCCAGCGTATCGGCTACTTCACGCCTGATACCGACTCCACACCAGAGAAGCCGATCTTCAACAAGACCGTAGGACTGAAGAGTTAATGCAAACAGACGATCTCGAATATTTCGACAGCGAGGAGTTCCGCCAACTCCTGAAGACATACGAAGATTCAGCCAAATCGGGGCATCCTGTATATATGGATGCCGACGATTTGGCTGACATTGCAGACTATTACCAGTATCACGGACACCATGAGAAGGCCGAGAAGGCCATCAACCTGGCGCTGACATATAACCCGCAGGCCGTGGGCCCCATGCTGTATAAAGCCAGAGAGGCCATGACAGCCAGGGATTATGAGACAGCCCGCGAGTATGTCGACAAGATCAGAGGAACCGATGCCTTAGAGGCGCTTTTCCTGCAAGGTGAGATCATGATCTGCGAAGGTAAGGAGGAAGAGGCCGACGAACTCTATCGTCAGTACATGAAGGAAGAAGTGATGGCCGACGAACTGATGGACTACGTGTACGACGTGGCCAACATCTTCAATGAATACAACGTTTTCGACAAGGCTTTTGAGTGGATGCTCAGATCGGATAGCAACATCTCCGACGACTTCAAGGAACTGATGGCGCGCACACTCTTCGGACTTGGAAAGTATCAGGACAGCGAAAAGATATTCAACGAACTGATAGACCATGACCCCTACTCTGCCCGCTACTGGAATGCATTGGCGAATGTGCAGTTCATGCAGGAAGACTATAGTTCGGCCATTACGAGCAGCGAATACGCCATCGCCATCAATCCCGACGATGCCGACGGACTGCTCTCGAAGGCCAACAGTCTGCTGAGTCTCGACAACAATGAAGGGGCTCTCCCCTACTTCGAGAAATATTCTGAGAAAAGGCCCGACGACGAGTATGGCTATTTGCATCAGGGTACTTGCCTCATTAATCTTGGACGCTATGAGGAAGCGGTCACTGTACTGAAAAAGGCTGAAGAACTAGCAGACAAGAACTCGCAGTATCTGCCTGAGATCTGTCAGGAAATGGCATTTGCCTATAGCGAACTGAAACAGCCGGATCAAGCAGTAGACTATCTGGACAAGACGAAGGATATGGACTGCGACCACATCAATATGCAGATTATCAAGGGACATGTGTATCTTACTAATGGGAACAAAGACGAGGCCGAGAAAGCTTTCAAGGAAGCCCTGATACAATCAGACAACTCGCCCAAGGTGATGCTGCGTATCATCGTGTCCTTGTACGACAACAAATACATGCAGTCATCGTACACCCTGCTGAAGAACTTCTTCAACTATATCGTTGACGACGACTGGAAAGACGGATACTCGTACATGGCACTCTGCTGTCTGGATATGAAAAAAAACGACGAGTGCTTGCATTATCTAAAGTTGGCATGCGAGAAGAATCCCAAAGAAGCCAGAATGGTGTTGGCCAGCTATTTCCCTGAGAACATGGAGCCCAAGGACTATTACACATACATGGAAAATGAACTGAAAAAGAAAGAATCATGAGCTTTATTACAAATATCCTGAACAGCCTCGGCTGGTATCCCACAATTTTCATACTGATGTTGCTGGAAAGTACGGTTGTACCTGTACCTTCAGAGTTTGTTGTTACCCCTGCCGCCTACCATGCAGCCAGTGGCTCACTGAACGTATTCCTGGTGATTCTCTTCGCCACCCTGGGTGCTGACATCGGTGCGAGCATCAACTATTTCGTAGCACTCTACGTAGGCCGTCCTGTGATCTACAAGTTTGCCAACAGCAAGTGGGGCAAGATGTGCCTGCTGAATCAGGAGAAGGTAGAAAAGAGTGAGAAATACTTTGACGACCACGGTGTAGCCGCCACCCTCACAGGACGTTTTGTACCCGTGATCCGTCACCTCATTTCCATCCCTGCAGGACTGGCCCGCATGCATTATGGCAAGTTCATTCTCTTCACCACTATTGGTGCTGGAGGCTGGCATAGTGTGCTGGCAGCCATGGGTTGGTATCTCCACGCCATCGTGCCCGAGGATCAGTTGAATGATAAGATCAGCGAGTACGCAGAATACATCAAGATTGCCATTCTCGCACTCCTTGTTCTGGCTGTTGTATGGTTCGTTGTGAAGCATAAAATGAAGAAAAAGCAAGATAACAAGGCTTAAAGAAGGATTTTTCTGTTAAAAATTCGTTATTTTCCAAATATTTTTGTACCTTTGCCAATTATTATCAGCAATTAGTTAGTATATGGCAAGGACAAACAATCATTTGGTTATCATGGCAGGAGGCGTTGGCAGCCGTTTCTGGCCCATGAGTACATCTGAGAATCCGAAGCAGTTTATCGATGTACTTGGTGTAGGAAAGACCTTACTTCAACTCACAGTTGACAGATTTGGAGACTTGGTTAAACCCGAAAACATCTGGGTAGTAACCAATCAGAAATATGCAGACATCGTGAAAGCACAGCTGCCCAACATGCCTGAGGGGAACATCCTCTGCGAGCCATGTCGCCGTAACACTGCACCATGTATCGCTTACGTCAGCTGGCGCATTAAATCGAAGGATCCCAAGGCCAATATTGTTGTAACGCCCAGCGATCATATCGTAATGGATAAGGCTGAGTTCCAGCGAGTTATCAAGGAATGTATGCAATTTACTGGAGAGACCGACGCCATCGTCACCTTAGGTATGAAGCCTACCCGTCCAGAAACAGGATACGGTTATATTCAGGCAGACCTGAGCACGAGTTCATTAAGAAACAAGGAAATTTACCGCGTAGACTCTTTCCGTGAAAAGCCCAACTTGGAAACCGCACAAGAATATATCAAGAAAAACTATTACTTCTGGAATGCAGGTATCTTTATCTGGAACGTCAACACGATTGTGAACGCCTTCCGCATCTACCAGCCCTCGATGGCTAAACTCTTCGAATCACTGCTGCCCATCTATGGCACAGAGAAAGAGCAGGAGCAGATCAATCTCCGATTCCCCGAGTGCGAGAATATCTCTGTGGACTATGCTATCATGGAGAAAGCCGAAGAGATATTCGTTTGTCCTGCCGACTTCGGCTGGAGCGACCTTGGCACATGGGGCTCGCTGCACGAACAGAGTAAGAAGGATCTCTATGGTAATGTGAGCATTGGCGATGACATCAATCTGATTGAGAGCCACAACTGTATCGTTCACACCCTGCAAGAGAAGAAGGTAGTGATTCAGGGCCTCGACGGCTATATCGTGGCAGAAAACAATGACACGCTGCTCATCTGCAAACTGTCTGAGGAACAGCGCATTAAACAATTTTCAGGAAACAATTAATTCAAACATAAATAATGGATAAAAAAGTTGCTCTTATCACTGGTATCACAGGTCAGGACGGTTCTTACCTGGCTGAATTTCTGATTGAAAAAGGTTATGAGGTTCACGGACTCATGCGCCGTTCCTCTTCATTTAATACGGCTCGTATCGAGCATCTGTATCTCGATGAGTGGGTGCGCGATATGAAGAAAGCCCGTCTGGTGAATCTTCACTGGGCAGACATGACCGACTCTTCATCGCTGATTCGTGTGATTTCGAAGGTTCGTCCAACGGAGATCTACAATCTCGCAGCCCAGAGTCATGTAAAGGTATCGTTCGATGTACCAGAATATACTGCTGATACCGATGCCAACGGTGTACTTCGTTTGTTGGAGGCCGTTCGTATCTGTGGTCTGGCCGACACCTGCCGTATCTATCAGGCATCAACTTCTGAACTTTATGGAAAGGTGCAGGAGGTTCCGCAGAGCGAGACTACCCCATTCTATCCCCGCAGTCCATATGCCGTAGCCAAACTCTATGGTTTCTGGATCATGAAGAACTATCGTGAGTCATACAATATGTTCTGCTGTAATGGTATCCTCTTCAACCATGAGAGTGAGCGACGTGGTGAGACCTTCGTAACCCGTAAGATTACGTTGGCAGCAGCCCGTATCGCTCAGGGTTATCAGGACAAGCTCTATTTGGGAAATCTGAATTCATTGCGCGACTGGGGTTATGCCAAGGATTATATCGAGTGCATGTGGCTCATCCTGCAGCAGCCGGAGCCCGATGACTTCGTGATTGCCACTGGCGAATATCACACTGTTCGCGAGTTTGCTACCCTCGCCTTCAAGGAGGTAGGCATCGAACTCGAGTGGCGTGGCGACGGCGTTGACGAGAAGGGTTATGACAAAGCTACAGGAAAGGCTCTCGTAGAGGTGGATCCCAAGTACTTCCGCCCTGCCGAGGTTGACCAGTTGCTGGGTAATCCTGCCAAGGCCAAGGCTAAGTTGGGTTGGAATCCACAGAAGACATCCTTCCCTGATTTGGTGAAGATTATGGTTCAGCACGATATGAAGTTCGTGAAGAAACTCTTCCTTAAAGCTCATATGGACGATGCTCAGTAAAGAATCTAAAATATATGTGGCAGGCCACAATGGTTTGGTGGGTTCAGCAATTTGGAATAATCTGCTTCAGCGAGGCTACACCAACCTGGTTGGTCGCTCCCACAAGGAACTCGACCTCACAGATCAGGTGGCAGTAAAGAAGTTCTTCGACGAAGAACAACCCGAAGCAGTAGTTCTGGCAGCAGCTTTCGTAGGTGGTATCATGGCCAACTCGCTCTATCGTGCTGACTTCATCATGATGAACATGAAGATTCAGTGTAACGTCATCAGCGAGGCCTATGCCCATGGAGTAAAGAAACTGCTTTTCCTGGGAAGCACCTGTATCTATCCTAAGAATGCGCCCCAGCCCATGAAGGAGGATTGTCTGCTGACATCGCCCCTGGAATATACCAACGAGGAATATGCCATCGCCAAGATTGCGGGCCTGAAGATGTGCGAAAGCTACAACCTACAGTATGGCACCAACTATATTGCCGTGATGCCCACCAACCTCTATGGTCCCAACGACAACTTCCACTTGGAGAACTCCCATGTGATGCCAGCCATGATGCGCAAGATCTACCTGGCCAAACTCATCCACGACGAAGCATGGGATAAGATCGCCATCGATCTGAACAAACGTCCTGTGGAAGGCGTAAACGGAGATTCACCCCGCCAAAAGGTCCTCGACATTTTGGCTAAATACGGTATATATAATAATAAGGTGGTACTTTGGGGAACTGGAACACCGCTTCGCGAGTTCCTCTGGAGTGAAGATATGGCCGATGCATCTGTACATGTGCTGTTGAATGTAAACTTCAGCGATATCATCGGCATAGAGAAATATTCTTCAGTTCACTTCGGCGCTTCGACTGATGGAGCCGTTGATCGTAATCACTCTGCTGGTCGCGGAGGTGCTATTCCTTCTCTTGGCGAAATCCGCAACTGCCACATCAATGTGGGCACAGGTAAGGAGCTCACCATTCGCGAACTCTCCGAGTTGGTTGTAAAGGCTGTAGGTTTTGAGGGCGAGGTTGAGTTTGATGCTTCCAAGCCAGATGGCACCATGCGCAAACTCATCGACGTTTCAAAACTCCACTCTCTCGGCTGGACTCACAAAGTGGAGATTGAAGATGGCGTGGCCAAGTTGTTCCAATGGTATAGAGATTCTTTGGAATAATCCATCACAAGGATCCTTTACAAATTCTTGCATAAGAAAAAAGAAGCCCACCGTTTTGGTGGGCTTTCTTATTGATTAGATCTTTGAAAGAAGTGTCTCTTTCCAGCGGGCATAAGCCTCAGCATACGCAGCCCTGTCAGCTGCCTTCGGCTCAATCACCTGCAACTTCTCCAACGATGCAAAGGCCTCGTCAGCATTTGCATAGATGCCAGCACCAATACCAGCGCCCTTGGCTGCACCTACAGAGCCATCAGTATCGTAGAGCTCGATGGTAGCACCACTTACACCAGCCAACGTATCGCGGAACAACGGGCTCAGGAACATATTAGCCTTACCAGCATGGATCTTCTTGATGTCCATACCCATCTGCTGCATGATCTCCATACCATAGCAGAACGAGAATACAATACCCTCCTGGGCAGCACGAACCAGATGAGCCTTATTGTGCTTGTTGAAGTTCAGGCCATTGATAGAGCAACCAATCTCCTTGTTCTCAAGCACACGCTCAGCACCATTACCAAATGGAATGATCGTCACACCCTCACTGCCAATGGGCACAGTAGCAGCCAGGTCATTCATCTCGGCATAACCCACATCAGGCGTGATATTACGATGGGTCCATGCATTCAGGATACCAGTACCATTGATACAAAGCAGCACACCCAGACGAGTCTGATCGGCCGTATGGTTCACATGAGCGAAGGTGTTAACACGGCTTTGTTTGTCATAGTTTACCTCACCAAGCACACCGTAAACCACACCAGAAGTACCTGCTGTAGCAGCAATCTCACCAGGATTCAGCACGTTCAGCGAGAGGGCGTTGTTCGGCTGGTCACCACCACGATAGGTAATCGGAGTACCTGCCTTCAGACCCAGTTCTGCTGCAGCCTCAGCACTTACCACACTCTGCTCAGCAAAAGTTGGAACAATATCAGCTATCAGATTCTGATCGAATCCATAGTACTTCATCAGGAAGTCGGCCACCTGGTTATTCTTGAAATCCCAGAACATACCCTCAGAGAGTCCGCTAACGGTGGTATTTACGGTTCCGCTCAAGCGCATGGCAATATAGTCGCCAGGCAGCATCACCTTATATATATTATTATATAGGTCGGGCTCATTCTCCTTCACCCAAGCCAGTTTGGCAGCAGTAAAGTTACCAGGAGAGTTCAGCAGATGGCTCAGGCACTGCTCACCACCGAGGTCTTTGAAAGCCTTCTCACCATAAGGCACGGCACGAGAGTCACACCAAATGATGGAGGGACGGAGCGCATTCAGATTCTTATCCACACACACCAAACCATGCATTTGGTAAGAAATACCGATGGCTTTGATCTCCTCTGCCGTTGCACCGGCATCAGCCATAATCTTCTTCAAACTCAACTTGGCATTATCCCACCACATCTGAGGATCCTGCTCAGCCCATCCGGCCTTTACAGCCATGATAGGAGCCTCCTTCTCTGGGTAGAAAGCCGTTGCTACACACTTGCCACTATCGGCATTAACGAGCGATGCCTTCACTGAAGAGCTACCGACATCGAAACCTAATAGATATCTGTTTGCCATAATAATAAGTTGTTATTAATCGTTTATTATTAGTACGTTTTTACCGCAAATTTCCCTATTTTTCTTCATTTTGGCAACTTTTTCACAAAAAAAAGTGATTTTTTTACGATATTTTGAATACAATTAAAATATTTTGTTTACCTTTGCACATTAGAATAACGTTATTCCGGATTAATATACATTCATATATGAAGAAAAAAATACTAATACTTGACGACAAAGAGACCATTGCGAAGGTTCTCTCTATTTACCATATGAGCGACTATGATGTACAGTGGCTACCTGATGGTTTGCAAGGAGTCAAATGGCTTCAGGCAGGCAACACTCCCGACTTAATCATCTCCGATATCCGTATGCCGGGTATGCGTGGCGATGACTTTCTGGAGTGGATCAAGCAGAATGAACTGTTCAAGCACATTCCCGTGATCATGCTTTCCAGCGAGGACTCCACCAGTGAGCGTATCCGACTGCTGGAGATTGGTGCTGAAGACTACATCGTAAAGCCTTTCAACCCCATGGAGTTGAAGATCAGAGTCAAGAAGATCAT
>R26__coassemble_708_pt1 | contig 19204 bp, 14 predicted proteins | sample R26__metabat2_high_PE_018 | metagenome-assembled genome bin R26
GATTGCCCAGACAGGCATAGACGGGAGCCTGAAGGCGATGGAACTCTTCGGCCATCCGTTCCTCTATCAAGGGGCGCATGCTACCATCGATGATATCACCGGCAATGAGGATAAAGTCGGGCCTTTCGGCATTGATCATATCCACCCAACGGGCCAGTTCCTTACGTGGGTTGTGATAACCCAGATGCAAGTCGGAAGCCATCACCACCTTGTAATCCTTGGGCAAAGGCTTCGACGATTTCAGCTCCAAGGGTACGCGTACCTTATTATAATAATGGAGGTTGCCATAGAGGAAGATGCCGAAGAGAAAAACAAAGATACCCAAAGCCATCTGCCAGTTGTGATAAAGCAGCGAACGGGGAACAAGATGGCAGAGGCGCCCCAGGTCGAGTACCAGGAAGATGATGACCAGATACATGAGAATGAAGATGGAGGATGTACCTATCTCGTAGGTAGCCTGAGCCACAGGCAGGGGATAGCCGTCGAACTTTCGTCCGAAGTTCATAAACAGCATGGCGAAACAGAGGATGCCAGCGAGGATAATGAGCGATTTCCATAAGGCAGACCAAGGCAGCATGACCCACACGTGCCAGGAAATATAGGCAATAGCCACAAAAGGCAGCACCATAAAAAGCATCATCCACATAAACTTCATCATTTTCTTGTTTCTGGATGCAAAGATACAAAAGAAAAGCATAATAATTGTATGGTGGCAGTAAATTTTCACTTTTTGATTTTCGCTTTTCACTTTTTTATTGTATCTTTGCAAATGTATTATCAACTTTTAGCATTGATAAGAAATGAAACAAAGGTCACTACTTTTATGGTTGGTGCTCCTACTAACTCATATCAGTTACGGACAGAGCCGTGAGATTCACATCCTCGCGGCTAATGATATGCATGCAAACATAGATGCATTTCCACAGTTCGCAGCCATCGCTGACAGTCTGAGAACACTCTATCCCTCGCTACTCGTTTTTTCTGCTGGCGACAATCGTACAGGAAATGCGATAAGCGACAAGTACGAGATCTCATCCTATCCAATGGTGGCGCTGATGAATCAGGTGGGGTTCAATGCCAGTGCGTTAGGTAATCATGAGTTTGATGTAAATTCGCTTCCACCACTGATGGGATTGTCTAACTTCACCTATATCTGTGCCAATGCATTGCCTTCAGAAGAATCAGGCTTGCACATCGTCCCCACTCAGGTTTTCGATGTCGAAGGCCTGAAGATTGGCGTCATTGGTATCATTCAGGTAAATAAGCAAGGACGCCCTGACACCCATCCTGACAATTTGAAAGACGTTAAGTTCTCCCTCCCAATGAACACGATCGCCAAATATGAGGATTTCAGCCAGCAGTGTGATGCCACCATCCTATTATCACACCTGGGTTATGAAGACGACGTCAAGATGGCAAAGGAATTTCCCTGGATTGATCTGATTATTGGAGGTCATACTCACTTCCAACTAACAGAAGATGAGCCGCTCCATAATGGGGTTCTGATTACCCAGAACAAAAACGCCTTGCAATCAGTGACCCATATTACCCTGACTCTCAAGAATGGGCGCATAACAAACAAGAAGGCAGAATATATCAAAGTCAAGAACACCACACAAAAGAATCGTCTGGTAGAGGCTATGGTGCAGTATTTCAACAAGAACCCTTATTTCGAGCGTATCATAGCAGAGGCTGCTGTGCCTTTCACCCACAAAGACGAGTTAACCTTTCTGATGTGTGACGCTTTCTTGGAGGAAGGAACTGGTGACATCAGCATCATCAATAATGGTGGTGTACGCTTAGACTCTATTGCTGCAGGTACGATTACCATGGGAGAGGTCTTGTCGATGGACCCCTTCAACAACCTTGCAGTAAAAATGTACTTGACGGGTGAGGAAATTCTGAAACTGCTGACCACTTACAGCAGAGGCTCACTATATCATCTTCCACGTGTAGGAGGTATCATCTGCGAAGTCACTGTGGACAAAGACGATCAGTATAAAGATCGCCTGAAACGCGTCAAACTGATGACACTTGACGGGCAGGAGTTTGATCTCGAGAAGACTTATAAAGTCATAACGAACAGCTACTTGGCCAGTTTATGCAAGCCATTTCTCAACAAAGATTATGAGTCATTGCACATACACACAGCTGACATGCTGATAAACTATCTGAAGAAACAGAAAACCATAAGTCCTACGAAGATAGAAAGATTGAAGATTAAGGAAGAGTAACGCTGCCAAGCACCTTAGCAGTAGCACCTGCCTGACCTTTGACAAACTGTCCTGCCAGCTTTCCTTGCTCTTTCAGATATTGAGCATCAGATGAGAAGCGATCCATCTGCTGCGCGAACTCCTCGTAGTTGTGAATTTCAAAACCACCACTCGTCTTCAAATTCTGTGCCTCCTGGAACTTCTGGTTGTTTGGTCCGAAGAACACAGGTACATCCCAGACGGCAGCCTCCAACAGGTTGTGGATTCCCACACCAAAGCCACCGCCTACGTAAGCCACATCGCCATAGTGGTAGATGCTGGAAAGCAAGCCAAAACAATTGATGATGAGAACGTCGGCAGTTAATAGTTGAGAGGTGAGAGATTTCTCGGCCTCAGTATAGCGGATGACTTTGCGTCCTTCGAGGAGCTTCTCGATCTGCTGGAGGTGATCCTCGCCAATAACATGGGGGGCAATAATCAGCTTCCAATCCTTGTGTTCGTTAAAGTACTTGATGAAGATTTCCTCATCGGGGGGCCAGCTGCTGCCAGCGACGAAGCACCTCACCCCACCCCTCTCCAAAGGCGAGGGACCCACGAAAGCCTCAACCACTGGGAGTTGCTTGGCTGCTTCCTTGATTTGGAGCACACGATCGAAGCGAGTATCGCCCACTACTGTTGTATTGGTAATACCAATCTTAGCCAGGAGTTCCTTGCTTATCTCGTTCTGCACAAAGAAATGGGTGAAACAATTCAGCACGCGACCATACTGACGACCATACCACTTGAAGAACACCTGGTCTGGACGGAAGATGCTCGACACGCTGTAAACAGGCACATTCCTGTGTTTGAGGATGTGCAGATAGTTATACCAGAACTCGTACTTGATGAAGAAAGCCATCACAGGACGAATGGTTCGCAGGAATCGACGCGCATTGGTGATGGTATCAAGAGGCAGATAAGTAATGATATCAGCACCTTCGTAGTTCTTACGTACCTCGTAGCCTGAAGGCGAGAAGAACGTGAGCAGAATCTTATACTCGGGATGCTCCTTGCGCATCTGCTCCATCAGCGGACGGCCCTGTTCGAACTCGCCCAACGAGGCAGCATGAAACCACACATATTTGGCATTAGGATCAACCTTCTCGCGGAGAATCTTGAATGCCTCGCGCTCGCCACGCCACATCTTACGCACCTTCTCATTGAAGCGGCTATAGATGGCCACTCCAAGAAGATAGAGGTATATAATCAGGTTGTAAAACATTTATCCAAGTACTTCTATAGCACGACGCATTCTTGCAATAGTCTCCTCCTTACCCAGGAAGGCCGAGATGTCGAACATGCCAGGACCCTTACCCTCGCCAACGAGTGTGAGTCGCCAAGCATTCATCACATTACCGAGCTTATACTCCTTCTGCTCCACCCAGGCATGAACAATCTGCTCCTGATTCTCGAGCGAGAAGTCATCAATGCCCTCGAGCACGCCTATCAACTCCGTCATCACCTGAGCAGAGTCTTCCTTCCAGCGCTTCTTGGCTGTCTTCTCATCGTACTCCGTAGGTGCCTCGAAGAAGAACGAGCACAGAGGCCACAATTCGTGAACGAACGATACGCGATCCTTCATCATTGTTGTAACCTGGAGGATACGCTCAGAGGTCTCATTAGGACAATGTTCCTTCACGATGGGCTCAAAGAGAGCAGCAATCTCCTCGTTGCTCTTCTTGAGAATGTACTCATGGTTGAACCAGATGGCCTTCTCGAAGGCGAACTTGGCACCAGCCTTTGAACACTTGCTGATGTCGAACAGGGGCACAAGTTCATCGAGCGAGAAGATCTCCTGTTCGGTGCCAGGGTTCCAGCCCAGCAGGGCGAGGAAGTTGATAACTGCCTCAGGGAAATAACCATCCTCACGATAGCCACGAGAAGTTTCGCCCGTCTTAGGATCCTTCCACAACAAGGGGAACACGGGGAAACCCAGACGGTCGCCATCACGCTTCGACAATTTACCCTTTCCATCGGGTTTCAAGAGCAGAGGCAGGTGAGCGAACTGAGGCATCGTATCCTCCCAGCCGAAAGCCTGATAGAGCAGAACATGCAGGGGGGCAGAGGGCAACCACTCCTCACCACGAATCACGTGAGAGATCTCCATCAGATGGTCATCCACGATATTGGCCAGATGATAAGTTGGCAACTGGTCGGCACTCTTATAGAGCACCTTATCGTCGAGAATGTCGCTCTTGACACGAACCTCGCCACGAATCAGGTCATTCACCAGTACTTCCTGACCGGCCTCGATCTTAAAGCGAACCACATACTGCTTACCGTCAGCAATCAGTTTGTCGACCTCCTCCTTAGAAAGGGTCAGAGAGTTGCGCATCTGACTGCGGGTGTGGCAGTCGTACTGGAAGTTCTGAATCTCAGCACGCTTGGCCTCCAGTTCCTCTGGGGTGTCGAAGGCGATATAGGCCTTACCGGCATCGAGTAGCTGCTGCACATATTTTTTATAGATGTCGCGACGCTCACTCTGACGGTAGGGGCCTTTGTCACCACCAAAGCTCACACCCTCGTCGAACTTAATGCCCAACCACTTGAACGACTCGATGATATACTCCTCGGCACCAGGCACGAAACGGTTGCTATCAGTGTCCTCAATACGGAACACCAAGTCGCCACCATGCTGCTTGGCAAACAGGTAATTATACAGGGCGGTACGTACGCCGCCGATATGCAATGCTCCCGTAGGACTTGGTGCAAAACGCACCCTTACTCTTCTATCAGACATATTTTTTCTTAAATTTGCGTGCAAAGTTACAAAAAAGTTGAGAGTTTTTTGTATTTTTGCAACCATAATTATATAAAATACATAGAAATGAGTAGTTTTAGCATTAAAAACGACACCACATGGCGTGATTTTCTCATCCGTACGGGTCTAATAATTGCCTCAGTAGTCATTATTGTATGGCTAATGCCACGTAGTACTCATAACACATACAAGATAGAAAGAGGTAAGCCTTGGGCCTATGCCGACCTGAAAGCGCCGTTCGACTTCCCCATCTATAAAAGTGATGAAGCTGTTAAGGCCGAACGCGATAGTCTGATGAAGCAGTATGAGCCCTATTACATTTATAACACGGATATCGTAGGCAAGCAGCTGCGCCAATTTGCCAAAGACTATAGTGATGGCATACCAGGGTTATCCAATGACTATATCAGCATCGTAGCCAATCGTCTGCGTATTCTTTACGCCCAGGGTATCATGAATAGTTCTGAATATGCCAGACTGCATCAGGATACCACCCAGATCATCCGTGTCGTGAGCGGAAAGAATGCTGTCAGCATGCCCATTACGAAAGTCAACTCCGTCATTTCCGCCTATGAGCAGATATTCCTCGATCCATCACTCGCTAATCACCGGGATATTCTCAAGAAGTGCAACCTGAACGACTATCTCACGCCTAACCTTATCTACGACAAGGAACGAAGCGAAGCCAGCCTGAACGATCTGAGCAACAGCATCGCATTGGCAAGCGGATTGGTACAGCGAGGTCAGAAGATCATTGACCGAGGAGACATCGTAGACTCAAAGACCTATAATATCCTACAGTCGTACGAGAAAGAAATGCAGCGACGCGAGGAAGGAAACGCACGGATCAGTCTGACCATTATGGGACAAATTCTGTTGGTGTTTATCCTCATTTCCTGCTTCACCATCTACCTCACCTTGTTCCGCAAGGACTATTTCGACAAGATGCGTTCCACTGCCATGCTTTATGCGCTGATCATCATATTTGTCGTTATAGCTTCCATGATGGTGAAGAACAACATCCTGCATGTCTATATTCTGCCGTTTGCGATGGTGCCCATCTTCATCCGTGTGTTTATGGACTCCCGCACGGCATTCATGGCTCATTCCATCATGATTCTCATCTGCGCCAGCATCTTACAATATCCGCTGGAATTCATTGCTGTAGAACTTGTGGCCGGACTCGTAGCTATCTTCTCGCTGAGAGAGTTGTCAAGTCGTTCACAACTATTCTGGACAGCAGTTTTTGTCACCTTTGCCGCCGGATTGACCAACCTTGCTTTAGATTGGATACGAAATAACGATCTGACAAAGATCAGCTATAGCGAGTATAACTACATCGCTATCAACGGTATTCTGTTGTTCTGCTCATACCCCCTACTCTATCTGATAGAGAAGGCTTTCGGTTTTACCTCAAACATCACACTCATTGAGCTTTCTGATATGAACAAAGTGCTATTGAGGAAGATGAGCGAAGTGGCCCCTGGTACGTTCCAGCATTCTATACAGGTGGGCAACCTGGCAGCAGAGATTGCAAACAAGATTGGCGGCAAGAGTCAGCTGGTAAGAACTGGTGCGCTCTATCATGATATCGGAAAGATTATCAACCCCATATATTTCACGGAGAACCAGTCGGGCATTAATCCCCACGAGAAACTGGGTTCTATTGATAGTGCGCAGATGATTATCAGCCATGTAACGGAAGGTATCAAACTGGCTGAGAAATACAACCTGCCCGATATCATCAAGGACTTCATTGCCACCCACCACGGTCAGGGCAAGACCAAGTATTTCTATGTACAATACAAGAATGCCCATCCCAATGATGCCGTTGATGACCTGCTCTTTACCTACCCCGGCCCTAACCCCTTCACAAAGGAACAGGCTATCCTGATGATGGCCGACACCGTTGAAGCGGCATCACGCTCACTCCCCGACTATACGGAGAAGACCATCCGTGAGCTTGTAAACCGCCTTATCGACTCACAGGTAGAGGAGGGATATTTCAAGGAGTGCCCCATCACATTCCGTGATATTGCCTACGCCAAGACGGTACTCATTGAGAAGTTGAAGACCATCTATCATACACGACTCAGTTATCCGGAACTGAAGAAATAAAGCGTCAGATTGCACAAATGTACCATATAGTGTGCAAAAACTTGCACATTATTGCACATTTGTGCATATTTATGTGCAATTTCAGTTAATATTCGTTAACTTTGTGTGCGTAAACGGGGGAATTCTGAACAATCTACTTACCTTTGCAGCCGATTTTAGCAAAAAGATGTTTAAGGATATGAAAAAAATCAATGCAATGCTTGTCGGCGCGATGCTGACTGTAGCAACAACTGCCACTGCTGGTGGCATCTTAACAAACACAAATCAGAGTATTGACTTCTTGAGAAACCCCGCCCGTGATGCCGCTATCGGACTCGACGGTGTATACAGCAACCCTGCTGGTGTAGCATTCCTTCCCGAAGGTTTCCATCTCGGAATTAACTGGCAGTATGCTCACCAGACACGTACCATCCAGTCAACCAATCCCGTTTTTGCTCTTGGCAAGAAGAACAACGGTGCAACCACGAAGACATTTGAAGGTGTGGCCGACGCACCATTCATCCCCTCTCTTCAGGCTGCATATAATAAAGGTAACTGGAGTGTCCAGTTCAACTTCTCTGTCCCTGGAGGTGGTGGCGCTTGTGAGTTTGCCGACGGTCTTGGTTCGTTCGAGAGCGTGGTAGGTAGTATCGCCAACCAGCTGAAACCCCTCGGAGCAACCGGTTACGACATGGACGGATATATGCAGGGACGCCAGTACTATTTCGGTTTCCAACTCGGTGCAGCCTACAAGATCACCAAGGATCTGTCGGTATATGGCGGTCTGCGTCTACTTTACGGCACAGCCACCTACAAGGCCAAGATCAGTAACATCATGGTAAACACCGAGGGAGGATATGTTGACTTCGGTAGTTTCCTTCAGGGGGCAGAGACAACCGTTGATGGTGGTCTTACCAAAGTAAATGCCGGCATTGCCCAATACGAGGCTGCAGGTATTCCCGTACCAGATGCACTCACACAACAAAAGGCACAACTTGAAGGTACCAAGCAGAGTCTTAATGCCCTTCAGAAGTATTCTCAGGGTGTGAATCTGCTTTGTAACCAGTCGTCAGTGGGTATCGCTCCCGTTATCGGCGTCGATTATCGCATCGGCAAATTCAATTTTGCCGCAAAATATGAGTTCAAGACACAGATTCACATGAAGAATGAGTCAACCGTCAATGAGGCCAGTGAGATTCCTGCTGTGAACAAGTTCCGTGATAGCGAGAAGATTGACGAGGATTCTCCCGCTCAGCTCGCCGTAGGTGCCATGTGGAATATCACCGACGACGTACGTCTGAACCTGGGTTATCATCATTTCTTCGATACCAACGTCAACTGGTATAACAACGCACAGGATAAGCTTGATGGTGACTCGAACGAATACCTTGGAGGTGTGGAGTGGGATATCAACGACAAACTGACTATTTCAGGAGGTTTACAGCTGACTCGTTATCAGCTTACCGACGAGTATATGAACGATATGTCGTTTGTTGTCAACTCTTACAGCTTCGGATTCGGATTCAATTACAAGGTAGCCGACAATATCACACTGAAGGCCGCCTATTTCCAGACAAACTACGATCACTATAAGCGTACCGACTATCCTCAGGTAGGTGTCAGCGACGACTTCACCCGTACTAACCGCGTACTGGGTATTGGTTGCGAACTCGCCTTCTAAGGATTACAGAGGATCTACGTCGTAATAGATTTGCAAGGAGCTATAGCGCTTGTCCTGAAGCATCTGCTGCTGGGCAAGCGCTAAATATTTGCGCACCTCAGTCATATTGATGCCTTGTTCAAATTTCAACACAAGCTTGCGGATGGACAACGACTTCACCTTAGCTACAGAGGGTTTGTCAGGACCAAGAACCCTTGTACCAAACCAATGGCGCAACCATCCTGCCAACTCGATTGAAGCCGTCTCGACAACACTATCCGAACGATGTTTCAGATAGACATCTATCAGACGGTAATACGGGGGATAATGGAATTGCTGACGCTCAGCTATCAAGGAACGATAGAACGCACTATAGTCATTATGTACCACCTGCTGTATCAAAGGCAAGTCAGGACTCTTGGTCTGAAGAATCACCAATCCGCGCCTACCCTTACGCCCCGCACGTCCACTCACCTGCGACATCATCATAAAAGCATGCTCGTAGGCACGGAAATCAGGGTAGTTCAGCATTGTATCGGCATTCAGGATACCCACCACAGAAACTTTGTCGAAATCAAGTCCCTTAGATATCATCTGTGTACCAATCAACAGGTTCGTACGTCCAGCAGAGAAATCGCTGATGATACGTTCATAAGCATGTCGGCTACGTGTGGTATCGAGATCCATGCGGGCGATACGAGCCTCTGGAAAGATATCCCGCACCTCAGCCTCTATCTTCTCCGTACCATAACCTCGAGTCTGCAATTGGGTACATCCACAGTTAGGACACTCCGTTGGCACCTGATAGGTATAGCCACAATAATGGCATGTCAACTGATTCAGGCTTCGGTGAAGCGTCAGCGACACATCGCAATGTTGGCAATGGGGTACCCATCCACATTGTTTACACTCTATGACCGGGGCATAGCCTCGACGGTTCTGGAAAAGAATGGCTTGTTCGCCCCGTTCCAAGGCTTCACGTACCTTATTTAATAAGAGGGGGGAGAACGGGCCATTCATCATCTTCCGATGTTGCAGATCCTTGATATCGACAATCTGTATCTCCGGCAGTTCTATTCCCTGATAACGCTGGAAGAGTTCCACAAGTGCATACTTGCCCGTCTTAGCATTATGATAGGTTTCGACACATGGTGTCGCTGTACCAAGTAACGTCTTGGCTCCAAACATCTGGGCCAGCATGATGGCAGCCGAGCGTGCATGATAGCGCGGCATTGGCTCCTGCTGCTTATAGGATGTCTCGTGTTCTTCGTCGATAATAACTAGGCCTAACCTCTGGAAAGGAAGGAATACAGCACTTCTGGCTCCGAGTATCACATCGTAGGGATTCTGCGAGAGTTGCTTCTGCCATATCTCCACACGTTCAGCATCAGCATACTTCGAATGATAGATTCCCAGACGATTACCAAACACTCGTTGCAATCGCTCCATCATCTGCACGGTCAGGGCTATCTCGGGCAATAGATAGAGCACCTGCTTTTTCTGCTCCAAGGCCTGCTGGATCAGATGGATATAAATCTCCGTCTTTCCGCTCGACGTAACACCATGCAACAAGGTTACATTCTTCTTCAGGAAAGAGAATTGTATCTGATTAAACGCATCCTGCTGGGTAGTACTCAGCGGTTTGATGTTTTCCAGATGGGGTTCCTGGTTATTATTTAGGCGTCCCACCTCACATTCATAGGTCTCCAACAATCCTCGCTTAACGAGAGCATTGATGGTGGGTAGCGAATGTCCTTGGTTCAACAACTCATCACGGGTGAGTTCTGTTCCTACGCCACTATCCCAACCAGAAAGTGCCAAATAGTCAATAAACGCCTTCTGCTGTTTGTCGGCCCGCTGCAACATATTCAAAGCCACATGAAGGGCTTGCTCACTACGGAAAGGTGATGTCAACCTGATATAAAGCTCCGTTTTGGGTTTATATCCGTCTTCTGCTTTCAAGCCCGATGGCAGAGCCGCCTTATACACCTCACCAATAGGCGGCATATAATAGTCGGAAATCCACTGCCAAAGTTTCAATTGGGAATCAAGCAGTATGGGAGAATAATCCATCACCTGAAGAATATCCTTAGTCTGATATCCTTCAGGTGACTGATTATGTATATGTGAAATGATGCCTACGTAAGTCTTGTTTCTTCCAAATGGTACCAATACACGAGCCCCTACCTTCACTCTGCCTTCCTCGGAAGTAGGGACAGAATAGGTAAAGACACCGTCAAGCGGCAAGGGAAGAATGACATCTACAAACAAAACTTAGAAGAAATAAGCTACCGAAAGTTGCCAAGCATTGATACGGCCATTGCTCTTAGAACCGTTCTTGCCGAGTTCCTCTGCCTCATATTTTCTACCTCGAATTCACCGGTCTTTCCTAATTGGAAGTTATAGTTGAGAGATGCCTGAATATGTTTCATCAGCATAACTCCAGCACCGATGTTTCCGCTAAGATTAGATGACTTAAAGGTCCATTCTGCCGCATCATTAAATACATCCTTGGCCTTACCACTCAGGTTAAAGCCAATCTGCGGACCACCAAATATAAAGATACTTGCCTTATCGCCAAAACCAAATGCAAAACGTACATTAGCAGGTATCTGAAGACTTGTCTGCTTGATGGTTTCCTTCATACCATTCAGTTCCACTTCAGAAGAACGCTGATCGAAAAGAGCAGATACATCAATACCAAGGCCAACCACTGGTAATGTAAACTTAGCCGTTGGTCCAACGAAGAAGCCCAACTGGTTTGAAGAGTTGAGTGCATCCTTACTAGCGCTCATTTTACTAAGGTTAAGTCCGCCCTTTACACCGAAATCAATCTGAGCCTGAGCGCTCATTGTTATAGCAGCCAGAGCTACCACTAATGCAAATACCTTTTTCATAATTCAACTGTTTTATGTTACATCTGCGGGGGCAAAGATACGAATAAGAAAGCAGAATACCAAAAGAAATGGCGTTTTTTTTCTTTTGGTATTCCCGTGCTTGACTTATCGCCAACATCTTAGTGTCGCTGACGGCGAACGGTCACTCTGGCCGAAGAACTGCTGCTCTTTGTAGAGGAAGATTTCGCCTTCGGTGTCTTGGCACTACGCAGGGATGACGACTTGCTCTTTGCCTTCTTACTTTCCTTTACCTGCGAGGCTGCAATGTTATCGAGCGAATCCTTCTTTTCCTGATCGCCGAAGATGGTTTTATGGAAAGCAGCAAGTTCTGCCTCTATGCGTTTCTGCTCGGCTGAGAGTTTGGCCTCGTCGCCACCACAGAGTTGTAGGAGTGTCTTACCCTGAGCATTATTGGTCTTGTAGATTTTTCCGCGATAGCTGTTCAGTGTGAAGTAATCATCCATCGACATCGTGGCGGCATTGTTCAGACTGCTGGCCATCACTGTCTGACGGTTCAGGAAAGGCTCCAAATCGCTATATTTCACCCAGAAAAGCGGATACTGTGTAGCCTCACCCCCGAAGTCATCCTCACGTAGCATCACAGGACAAAGGGCCAGCACCTTAATATGAAAGGAAGAATTGGCCTGATCGTAATAGGCACTCTCCTTCAGGTAATACTTTTTCACCTCGGCTGAGGGGATATCGCTGTTGTCCACCTTCAGCTTACCATTCTGCTCCTCATAGAAGATATGATAGTTGTCGAGAATCGTCTTCATATCCACCTTGGCATCGTCGGTAAAATTATCGCTGCCATCGGTGGGATACTCATACACTGGGATATAACCATTCTGGGCCAACTTGAAGATATAGGTAAATAGGTTGAGCTGCTTGCCCTGAGGCTCTACAGGGAAATAGAGTCCCGCATTGGCATCGTCCGTCAGGTCGAGCTCGCGATAGATATCGCGGCGCCACACCACCTCTTCCGGTATATCCAGAGCCGTAGGATACGTCAACTGAGCCCGCATCGACATAGCCGATGAGGGGCTCTTCTTCTGCTCCGTCTGTTGTACACGGCTTCTTTTCGGCTGGGCCATAACGGAACCTGCCGTCAGCACTATTATAAACAAGAATAATACTCTCTTCATATCTTCATCATTTTACGATTACTTCCATTGGATTTGTAAGTGTACGCGTCAAGCCATCAGGACCGATCACCGTCACACGTGAGATATAGAATCGACGGTTACGGGCAAGCTTGCGGAACGTATCCTTCTGACGGGCAGAGAACGATGCACCTTCCGATGCCATCGGCACGGCATTACCCATATTGTCGAAGAACACCGTCTCAAAGCTCTGCACACGGAAGGCGATGTCGAGTATACCGTCATCAATAGCTGCTCCAATATTGTCGGCAGCTACCAACTGACCCTTTGCCAAACCACCTCCCTTATAACGGGTGGGATTACCATGTTCATCCTTCATGGAGATATATGGTGTAGGATCGGGCAACTTCCTGACTCGGAACTTATATTGTCCCATTTGCTGTGGACGTCCCGTATTCGTCGAGGTAACGGTTATCACCGCATCCTGACCTATCTTCGAGGGTCTGGCAATATACTTTCCCGCACCTACCGCCTGGAGTGTTCCGTTAGTCATTGACGCCTGAACCTTATTCAAAGGTACACCCGGCACACTTACGCTGATGGGGTTATTGTAACCTGCATAAAGCATGTTCATCAGATCGGCCGATACGGTGGCACTCGGCTCCACCACGGTATAGTCCTGCGAAAACTCCCTGCGGATACGGTCGCCATTACCATTCACCGTCTCCATATAACCCTTGAGCGTAAAGTCACCCGTTCGTCCGCAAACGGTCTCGTAAAGTCCATTGGTCAGATTCACCTTCTGACCGCCTATATAGATATCGGGCACCTGAGTGGTATCCACAGCAGCCATCACAATACGGGCCGAGAAACGATCGCCCCTCACTATCGTCTTCGAATTAGGAATCACGAAAGCATCGAGCAGATTCACGCGGATATCCTTTACGTCGATGTTCGAGGCCAGCGTATGCAGAACCTCTCCCTCGGCATAGCGCACATCGCTCTGTAGTTTTGAGAGCAGTGTAACAGCGGCAGCGGCGGGCATCGATTCGAACATATACTCCTGCCAGTTCTTACCCATAGTCATTGCATTCTTGGGTATCTCTGTAGTCAGGTTACTGGCAATGATCTGCTTCTGCTTTTCATCTGTCACCATCGTGAGCATCCTCTGTCGGAAAGCGTTGATGGCCTTAAACAACTCACCTCCCCTTCCGCTTCCAGGTGCAAGCATCACTTGATTGGCTGCTTCAAGGTCTTCCTTATTCTTAATATCGTGGATATCCCCGTCCTTACCGTCAGCCTCACGTACGATAGCCGTTTTCAGTTCCATCGCCAGGTTATAGAGCGAGTCGCTCATCTGCTTCACCTGCTGGGCCTTATCATACCACACCTTTGTCTTCTGAGGATTAGCCTTCATCTGTTCTTCAAAGGTCTGGTAGATGGCCAAGTTCTGCTTCGATGAGTTGCCGGTAGTACGGTTCAGACTATCCTCCACAATCGAGAAGCCGTTCAGCACCTCACTGGAAACATTGAGTGCCAACAGCGCCATCAGGACCACATACATCAGATTGATCATCTTCTGGCGAGGGGATATCGGTCTTTTCCTGATTGCCATCTCTTATACGTTCATCTTTTGAGTCATTGCCTCAATCATACGGGCATAGATCTTATTGAGCTCAGCTATCTGTGAGGCCATCTTTCGCGTCTGTTCATTGATCTCGTCGATGGTGCCAATCTGCGAGCTGGCACTCTTCAGTTGCATCTCATATACCTTACAGATACCTGTCAGCGTACGGTTCAGGTTCTCCATCTCCTCCGAATCGGTGGCCAGCTTCTGACTCTGGGCGGAAACCTTAGCAAGGGTTTCCGTCAGGCGTTTCAATTCGTCAACATAGCCATTTGTAGCCGCCTCGAGCTCGGGATTAGCATGTATCTCCGTCACTTCAGGTTTCTCCGAAACTACTTGGGTGCCAACATTGCCAGCGCCTCCATGAATGATCACCATTCCACCGTTGCCTCCAACAACCTTGGCTGCGGGCGAAGCAGTTTCCACGGGTTTCTCTCCAGGATGGATATCCAGCTCCATGCCGTCGGTCGTCTTGTCGAACGGGCGATCAAAGGCCGACAGGAAGAATACGACTACCTCAGTTCCCATACCGAGAAAGAGGAAGAAATTAGCGCCCGGCAAGTGGGTCAGTTTAAAGAGCGTACCCAGAATCACGATCGACGCACCCCAGCTATAGGCATAGTTCAGGAACGTCTGTCCCGGCACACTATCCATCCACTTCTGCAAGCGGTAGATGATATTGTATTTGCTGTATCTAGTCATAACACTACGGTTTTATTTCTTTTTACTCTTTACCTTCACCTTCTCGCTGGTAGAATTTGCAAGACTACGTACGCAACGGAATCCGATATAGCTTCTCGGCTGGTTCTGATACTCCGACGAACGCCAGGCCGAACGGATATACGACTCGGGATCCTTCCACGAGCCACCACGCACACTCTTCTTCTTCAGCCTGTACGGATCTTCGGGGGCGGCATTATACTTCAGCTGCGGGTTGATATCATTCATTGCCTCCACACCAGCCTCGGTATAGATCGTACTCGTCCACTCAGCCACATTACCGGCCATATCGTAGAGTCCGTTGGAGTTGGCGGCATAGATACCCACACGACTGGTAATCAGATTTCCATCCTTGGTGTAGTTACCATCATCGGGCTTGAAGTTGGCAAAGAAACAACCCTTGCCGCTGGCCACGTCCTCATTGTCCCACGGAAATTCGTTCTGATCCTTGCCACGGGCGGCATACTCCCACTCGGCCTCAGTCGGCAGACGATAACGCTGCACATAACGGGCGGCAGGACCCAGTCCCTTCAGCAGATACTCCGTACGCCATGCGCAGAAAGCATTAGCCTGCTCCCAAGTCACACCCACAACGGGATAATCATTATAGGCGGGGTTCGAGAAGTAGTAACGCAGATACATCTCATTATCGGCATTGGGGAAGTCGTTCACCCAACAAGTGGTATCGGGAAATACGTTTACGATATAGGTATTGAGGAAGTCCCACGGACCCGTCAGCTGACGGTTGATGGTCTCACGCACGATTCTGCCTTCATCGTCAACATAGGCTGTATCCTTCGATATCCACACCTGTTCATTGGGATCTACGGTGATGTCGGTATTCAGGTTTCGCTCCTGCGGGTTCACGCGATTCCTACGCAAGGCAGCTGCCGCATAGTCGTAAACCTCATAACGATAGTTCAACTGACGATAGTCCAGCATCTTATCGCCCGTTACAGGATTGGTAACATACATAGCGTCGATGATCTCCTGCTCATCCTCATTCGGACGACGGGGCAAGGGCTTCTTCCAGTTCAGCACCGAACCGATCTCCTCTCCGTCCTTATCCGTCTTCACGGTCTTGTAGGTCTCGTCAAACTCTGCGAGTCGTTCTCTCAGGATGGAGTCGCGAACATAATTCACGAACTGACGATACTTCGAGTTTGTCACCTCCGTTTCATCCATCCAGAACCCGTCTACTGAGATATCTCTGAGAGGCGTTTTCTTTCCCCACAGACTATCCTGGTTCTCAATACCCATCTTCAGGTGACCACGCTTCACGAGTACCATCCCGTAAGGGGTAGGTTCGGTAAAGGCACGGCCTCCCGTTCCGGTTACCTCACCACCACTGGCTGACATCATCTTACTGCCGAAACAACTCGTCATTGATAAAAGTAAAAAGGTAAAAAGGTAAAAAGGTATAAACCTTTTTGCCAACCTCTTTGCTTTCCTATTCACCATATCACACATCATATATTTCTTTTTTACTCTTTTACTTTTTTACCTTTATAAGATTCTTACGCTCTTATGCAGATTCTTACCCTTCTTATACAGGTTCAGTTCCGTCTGATAACCCACGAACAATTCATGACTGCCATTGCCCATACTTATTGCCGAGGTGTATATCTCATAACTGTATCCTATATGAACGCCGTAGATACGACCGCCCAACATGACCGTTACCGAGTTCGTGGGACTATAGGTAAGACCGCCATACAACACCCGCTTCTCGTGTTCATACTTCAGCCTTCCGGTCACATCGGCCCGCCAAGCGGTGCCATCCGTACGTCCGAGAACAGAGGTGTGTATAGATAAAAACGGATGATTCAGCTGAATATTGTATCCACCTGTCAAATAATATGTTGCAGGGATATCCAATTCGTTCTTTTCGCCCAGTTCCACCTTAGGCGAATTCAGGTGTAAACCCGATATGCCCACATACCATTTCCGGGTTTGATAGTAGAGTCCGGCGGCCAGGTCAAACCCCGAACCGTTTACCGACGAATTGGTAAACGCAGGATCATTGGGATCGTCCAGTTCCAACTTACTGCCATCGAAGTTCTCGCTCAACATCCCCGCCTGAATACCTGCACTGATCTTTCCGCCCAGCAGCGATCGCTGGTAGGCATATTGCAGACTCAGTCGCTTGTGTTTAAACAGACCGATGGCATCGTTCATAAACTGCAAGCCCACACCGTGATAGGCGCGAAGGAGCACGAAGGGCATATCAGCTGCAGCATACATGGTGTTCGGGTTATGCTCATACCCTGCCATCTGGATGGCATAGGCAGCAGCCACGTTCAACTTGGCCTCCTTACCTACCGTGGCAGGATTAAACGATGGTTCCATGGCCCAGTAATGAGCAAAGGAAACATCATATTGCGCCCATACCCTGACGGAAGCAAACAATATCAATAATGCTATCGCATAACCTCTATACACATTATTATAACGAAATGATCCCCGGATTATTGCACTGAAGGGCTCATTTCATTGTTCTTCATAGCTGGATGGGCCGCCTAAAAAAGTGGCGGGGCAAACAACGCTTAGTCGTTCGCCCCGCACTGAAATTTAATACTCATCTTCGTTGAAAAGGAAGTCTTCCTTCGTAGGATAGTCAGGCCAGATGTCTTCGATACTCTCATATACATCACCCTCATCCTCTATCTCCTGCAAGTTCTCAAGCACCTCCAGAGGAGCACCTGAGCGGATGGCATAATCTATCAACTCGTCCTTGGTTGCAGGCCAGGGAGCATCTTCCAATTTTGAAGCCAATTCTAACGTCCAATACATATTCTTAGTCTTTGGTTTTTTACTATGTTTTTTAATTCGGCCGCAAAAGTAATCATATTTTTCCTATCTGCAAACATTTTGCCAAACTATTTCACTGACATTTGCGTTAAAATTTATTATTTTAGCCAAAACGAATAGATAATCGCTCAATCTGTTTACATATTGTAATGTCTCGGGACTAATTTCTGCCACTTCCGACAAGGCCACGATCCTTCGTTCTGCTCGTCGGCAAACCGTCCTGCAGACATGGGCTTGGGCGGCTGTCTGTGTACCTCCGGGCAGAATAAAGCCCTGGCGTTCGGGTAGCAGTTTCATCATCCTGTCCACCTCACTCTCCAGCAACTCTATCTCGCCATCGGCAAGTTTGGCTGAGTCGTAAAGCTCAGTCTTACTCTGATCCGTTGCCAGATTAGTGCATACATTAAACAGGTTATTCTGTATCCGGATAATCATGTCGTGATACTCACCCTCAGCCAGCATCGATGCCAGGAGCCCCAGGTGTGAACTCAGTTCATCCACCGTGCCGTAAGCCTCTAACCGCTCACTGGCCTTGCTCACTCTGAAACCTCCCACGATACTCGTCTGTCCCTTGTCACCCGTACGGGTATATACCTTAGTTATCTTCATAGACTTGTTGTTTTTTTATTTAGAAATTGATAATATAGTTCATTTGATGTCGCTTCTTGTCAAACATCACGAGGCCACAATAGTAAAGGTCGAATGTGATTCTTGATCGTTCATCGCCAGCCACTTCACGCCAGAAGTCCATATCTTTCCAGATACCTTCAACTATCAGGATCGAATCATCGCTGACTTGCTGATAAATCCGCTCCATACGAGTCCGATAATCACCATCCATCTTCATCACAATCAGGTCGGCCTTGTCAGCATCCTCCTTGATCTCAGCCTGATCACATCCGGCATGGAGGTAATCCTGATAGTCATGGCTCACCATCACCTTGGGCTGCCGCCAATTGGCAATACGGAAATAGAGTCTGCCCAGTTTCCTCGTTAACCAGTCATCGCCCTTCCCCAGTTCATCATAATGATAGTAAGGCCAATGCTCATTGATCACATACCGCACAAACGCATAGTCCGTCGGCGATTGTATGCCAAACCCCCTGCTATGGTTTATTCGGTTCAGCCATACCCATATGTGTTTCAACCTTACCATTCCAAGTGCAAAGATACACTTTTTCAATGAAACCACAAAGTAAAACCTTAAAAAGAATACCAAACGAAAAGAGCCCTGAATCATTTCTGACTCAGGGCTCTGATAAATAAAAGTGGCGGC
>R26__coassemble_712_pt1 | contig 19129 bp, 14 predicted proteins | sample R26__metabat2_high_PE_018 | metagenome-assembled genome bin R26
TGACACTACCCCCTCAAAGTAGCGCGTCTACCAATTCCGCCACCTCTCCAACATAGCTGAATAAAAAAGAGTGCCCAGAACAGGACTCGAACCTGCACGCCTCGCGGCACACGCACCTGAAACGTGCGCGTCTACCAATTCCGCCACCTGGGCATTTTCCGAAAGGGCCCAACACCCTAACGCTCTTTGTTTAAAAATGTTGAGCGGAAAACGGGACTCGGACCCGCGACCCCAACCTTGGCAAGGTTGTGCTCTACCAACTGAGCTATTTCCGCATTTCCTAGGCAACCTCTCTCGATTGCGGGTGCAAAGGTAATGCTTTTTTCGGAACTGGCAAACTTTTTAGAGGTTTTTTTTCGAAAAAAGTGCCATTTTATCGAAAAAAAGCCATTTCTCTGCCTTAATCCATCCGATTCCGGTAGTCTTCGTACTCAAAACGGCGCAACATCTCCAATTCGCCATTTTCGTGAAGCATGCCAATTGCGGGGTGAGAAATACCGTTAAAAGTGTTAGTTTTAACAGTTGTATAATGAATCATATCTTCAAAAATCACTTCTTCGCCCACTTGCAGTTCATGATCAAACTTCCAACAACTCATGAAATCACCACTCAGGCAACTGTTACCACCAAGTCTGTAAACATGCTCACCTGTTTCTTCAGAGATATGTTCAGCTCCTCGCACATCTGGATAATATGGCATTTCCAGACAATCAGGCATGTGACAGGTGAAACTGACATCCAGAATCGCTGTACGAATGCCTTTGTCTTCCACCAAATCAACCACATGAGATACCAACGGTCCCGTTTGCCACGCAAAAGCACTGCCCGGTTCAAGAATCACCTTCAACCATGGATAGCGTTCATGAAACTGCTTCATCATTGAAATGAGCAGTTCTACGTCATAGTCTTTACGTGTCATCAGATGTCCACCGCCAAAGTTAATCCATTTCAGTTGGGGGAACCAACGTGAGAATTTTTCTTCAATATGTGCGAGTGAACGCTGGAACACATCCGATCCACTCTCACAATGACAATGGCAATGAAAGCCTTCGATATCTACTGGCAATTGCTCGGGCAGTTTATCAGCCGATATGCCGAAACGAGTGCCAGGAGCACAGGGATTATATAGCAGAGTTTCTATTTCTGAGTATTCGGGATTTACGCGTAAGCCCAGCGAACATGCTGAAGCGCGCTGATGGAAACGTTCATATTGCGAGAGCGAGTTGAATGTCAGGTGCGAAGAACACTTCACAATCTCATCAAATTCCTCATCGGTATACGCCGGAGAATAAGTATGGGCAGGAGCACCGAACTCTTCAAAGGCCAGACGGGCTTCAGAAAGCGAACTGGCCGTAGTACTTTTGATATACTCACGGAAGATGGGAAATGTCTTCCACAACGCAAAAGCCTTGAAGGCAAGTATAATCTCTATATCGGCTTTCGCCGCAACTTCAGCAATAAGTGTGAGGTTGCGGCGAAGCTTCTTCTCTTCTATAATATAAATAGGTGTAGCCATTATTTCTTAACCGGGATGGTGAAACTAAAGGTACTCCCCTCGCCTTCCGTTGACTCCACAAAGCAGTCACCGCCATTCTTGCGGGCGAAGTCCTGACAGAGTTGCAAACCAAGTCCGGAACCTTCCTCACCACCCGTACCATAGGTGGTTTCACCTTTGTGGAAGATGGAGCCTATACGATCAGCAGCAATACCCACGCCATGATCTCGTACACTGACCTTAGCGAAATCGCCCTCAACTACCGTTGCAATCTCTATGCTGGAGTTCTCGGACGAGAACTTGATGGCATTCGACAGGAAGTTCCTCAGTACGGTCTTCATCATATCATTATCAGCCGTTACAATCACTGGCTCCTGAGGCATTTGCAAATCGAGCTTGATATGCTTGGTGGCCGCAATCATCTCAAAGATATCAACCACACCAGGAATGATGTCGTTGAGGTCAAGATCCTGAATCACAACACTCAGTCTACCTGTCTGACTCTTGGTCCATTTCAACAGATTGTCAAGCAGATCGTGTACTTCCTCCGACTCTCTGTTGGCTTTATCCAGCAGTTCGAAAAGCTCGGGTCCTACCTGCTCTGGTGAGCATGAAGCCACTACGAGGTTAAGCACCATACGAATGCTGGCCATAGGCGAACGCAGGTCGTGGGCTATCACGGAGTACATCTTATCACGGTTATTCAGGGTAGCCAGAAGTTCTTGGTTTTGTTTCTCAATAATGCGCTTGGCTGCAACCAGTGAAATCTGCTGCATCACACGCATCACCAACTCTTCCTTATTAAAAGGCTTCGTCAGGAAGTCGCTTGCACCCACCTTAAAACCATGAACAAGGTCTTGAGGCGTATTCAGTGCTGTGAGGAAGATAATGGGTATTTCTTTGGTCAGAGGATCTTTCTTCAAAACAACCGCAGCATCGAATCCGCTGATATCCGGCATCATTACGTCGAGAAGTATCAGATCGGGAAGTTCTTTCCGGGCTTGTTCGATACACGATGTACCGTTATTGGCCGTACAAACCTGAAACTTTTCGTTCGCAAGCAGGATCTTCAGCAGTAGTACATTACTGACTACGTCATCAACAATCAGTATTTTATACTCACTTCGATCGATTTGTGATTCAAGAGTTTCTTCTGTTTCCATTCTGGTCAGTGCATTATTATAGATTGCAAAAATAGTGTAATTAATTGGAATCTCCAAAAAACTACACTATTTTTAACGGATTTTTATTCTACAGTGACCGATTTTGCCAGATTTCGGGGTTGGTCAACGTTCTTTCCCTTACAAACTGCCACATGATAAGCAAGTAATTGCAAGGGGATTGTTGCTACCAATGGCTCGAGACACTCCAGCACATCAGGCAACTCTATCACCTCGTCGACAATCTTTGAAATGGTGTCGTCGCCTTTCGAAACCAGTGCGATGACTTTACCCTGACGGGCTTTGATTTCTTGAATGTTCGAGAGCACCTTCTCATACATGGCATTATGGGTAGCGATAACCACAACGGGCATGTCAGAGTCGATCAGTGCAATCGGACCATGCTTCATCTCCGCAGCCGGATAGCCTTCTGCATGGATATAAGAAATTTCCTTCAGCTTCAAGGCACCTTCCAGAGCTACCGGATAAGAATAGCCACGACCTAAGTATAGGAAATTATGTGCGTATGTGAATGAACGGGCCAGATCGGCAACCTTTTCATTCGTCTGCAGCACTTCACGTATCTTATCGGGAATCTCACTGAGGCCCTTGACTATCCGCAGATATTCATCGCGCTTAATGGTACCCTTGGCTTCTCCTAATGCCAGAGCAATCATCGTGAGCACCGTTACCTGACCGGTGAATGCCTTTGTTGAAGCCACACCAATCTCGGGACCTACGTGGATATATGTACCTGTGTCAGTGGCGCGGGGAATACTGCTACCAATGGCATTACAGATACCATAGATGAATGCGCCCTTCGATTTGGCCAGCTGTACAGCAGCCAATGTATCGGCTGTTTCACCACTCTGAGAGATGGCAATCACTACATCATCTTTCGTTACAACAGGATTCCTGTATCTGAACTCACTGGCATACTCCACTTCAACGGGAATACGACACAAACTTTCAATGATCTGCTTGCCAATCAGTCCGGCATGCCATGAAGTACCGCAGGCCACGATAATAACGCGCTTGGCGTTCAATAACTGACGACGGTAATCAATTAAGGCAGAGAGTGTTACATGATCTGCTTCTACGTTTACACGACCACGCATACAGTTCGTTAAGCACTCAGGCTGCTCAAAGATTTCCTTCAGCATGAAGTGAGGATATCCGCCTTTTTCTATCTGACCGAGATCAATGTCTACAGTCTTCACATTCAGCTCCTGTTCCTCACCAAGAATGCTGACAACCTTCAACTCTTCTCCACGACGGATAACAGCAATATTGCCATCCTCCAGATAGACTACCTTGTCGGTATATTCCACAATCGGGCTGGCATCTGAACCCAGGAAGAATTCATCTTCGCCAATACCTACTACCAGCGGACTCTGCTTACGGGCGGCAATAATCTGACCCGGATCGCGCTTGTCGAGAATAGCAATGGCATAAGCACCGATCACCTGATAGAGTGCCACCTGAACAGCCGTCAACAGATCGAGCTGCTTGTGCTCCTTGATATATTCTATCAGCTGTACCAGCACCTCAGTGTCCGTATCCGATACAAACTTCACGCCATGACTCTGCAGTTTGGCTTTCAGTTCGGCATAGTTCTCAATAATACCATTGTGGATAATCGCCAGATTATGGGATTCAGAGTAATGCGGATGGGCATTCACCGACGAAGGCTCTCCGTGCGTAGCCCAACGGGTATGGGCGATACCTATGGTGCCGCTTACGTTCTTGTCGTTACAATATTCTACAAGATTATCCACCTTTCCTTTGGTCTTATAAACATTCAGATCGATATTGTCGTTAATCAGGGCAACACCAGCACTGTCATAACCACGATATTCCAGTCTGCGGAGACCTTTTATCAGAATAGGAAAAGCCTCTTTATTTCCAATATATCCTACGATTCCACACATAGTCTATTTTTACTTTATGTTGTTAATTATTCGTTTTCGCCTGCAAAATTACAAAATTTCTCTAATTCCACAAACGTTTTGCATAAAAAATGAAGAAAAATGTGACATAAATACAAAGAGTCCACCAAGATTCTCATCTTGATGGACTCATGCGGTGCGTACGAGGCTCGAACTCGTGACCTCCTGCGTGACAGGCAGGCATTCTAACCTACTGAACTAACGCACCAGAAAGCTCTCTTTCTTATTAGCGGGTGCAAAGGTACTAACTTTTTCCGAAACCACAAAACATTTTTGCTTATTTTTTTGCGGAAAGGGTTATTTTTCCCTTAAAACACCAGTTGCATCAACACTGCATCGTGAAATTCCCTGCCATCATAGAGCCAATCCTTGATGTTAGCCGACTCCTGATAACCCGAACTGCGGAACAGATGAACCGATGCCTCGTTGTTACAATCCACATACGCATAGAGCTGATGCAGATGAAGCACCTTCAGCGCATAGTCGGCTATCTGACTCAGTGTGCTGCTGCCATAACCTTTCTTTCTTTGTGCGTCGAGGATAATCAGTCCCACCTCGGCCCTGCAGTTGCTGGGGTCGAAATTCACTACGTCGGCAATGCCTACTATCTCGCCCTCCTCATTCACTACCATCATTCTCACCTGTCGGTCGGTATAAATATCGTCCGAGGCATTGGCCACGTAGTCGTGTAGCGTATAGCGCGAATAAGGCACATTCGAGTTACCAACGTTCCAGAGTTTTACGTCGTTCTCAATCCTGTAGAGCAAATCCAGATCCTCAGGCTCAATGGCTCTCAGCTTTACTGATGGCATATTCTTGTTCATAGATGTAGTTTTTTTCTTAAGATGTCTGTCAGTGCGATGGCGGCACGGAAGTAGATGGCCGTCTTGATGGGAATCGTATATATCATGCTCAGGTGGCTGTAGTGCTTCTTAAAGAAGATCAGCATGGCCTGATAGAAGATATGTACATAGCGATAGTCACTCTTCTGAGTAGAACGACCTTTGTAATGTGTGATCGGATATGGCAGATACCAGTTCTCCCAACCGCCTTTCAGCAGTCTGTACGAGAGGTCGATATCCTCACCATACATAAAGAAGTCCTCATCGAGCAGCCCTACCTGATCAAGTGCTTTCCGGCGCAGGAAGAAACAGGCGCCGCTCACCACGTCGATTCTGCCGGGCTCATCCCATGACAAGTGCTTCATGTAGTAACGCTTGGTAAATCCCAGCATCTTCAGGGCCGACACCCAGGGCGTTGGTAGTGCCCTGCGCGATTCTGGAGCCTTGGTGCCGTCGGCATTGTGCATCATCACACCTGCCCCACCCGCCTGCTCGTGAGCCTCCATAAAGGCCAGCGCCTCGCCCAGTGTATGCTCGCCCACCACCGTGTCAGGATTCAACAGCAATACATATTCGCCTTGTGCCTCACGGATGGCCATATTGTTGGCGCGGGCAAAACCCATGTTATCCTGATTCTCTATCAGTCTTACCCACGGATAGTCCCGATGCAACACCTCCACGCTGTCGTCGGTCGAATGGTTGTCAACCACAAATACCTCACCCTCGATTCCTTCAAGGGCTTTCCGCACACTCTGCAGACACTGCTCCAGATAAGTGCGTACGTTGTAGTTAACGATGACGACGCTCAGCTTCATTTCAATTTTCAATCTTCAATTCTCAATCCTCTTCGCTTGTTTCTGCGATACACCTTTTTTCACTTGGGAACACAAACGGCAATGTCAACAGCATGATAATAGCCAGATAGCCGTAAGTCGTGTTCATGTATATATAATATAATAAGGTGTCTATCACCATCGGTGCCTCCAGGATGATCAGTCTCGCCATACCCCATTTCCACATGGCCTTCTCCTGGCGCTTCACCAGGTCGTCATGAATGGCTTTAAACTTAAACAGTCTCAGTCCCAGGAATGCAGCACCAAGCGATACAATCTCCATCAGCGCCGTGAATATGAAATCCGACTGCTTGTCGTCGGCCATGACGCCTACGGGCAATACGTCTAGTTCGAACAGTACTACTACCACCAGCGCCAGTGCTATCTGGGCTATGTAGAATGCCATGAGTTGTTTGCTTACTTTCTTCATTGTCTTATCGCTCTTCAAATAATGTTCTGTTCATAATCGATCGTCCTAGCGTCACCTCGTCGGTATATTCCAGTTCGTTGCCCACCGACACGCCACGGGCTATCACGCTCACCTTCACATCATAGGTCGATAGTTTGCGGAAGATGTAGAAGTTGGTGGTGTCGCCCTCCATCGTGGGACTCAATGCAAGGATCACTTCCTGCACACCGCCCTCGGCCACACGCTTTACCAGCGAGTCTATCTCAATGTCACTGGGTCCGATGCCGTCCATGGGTGAGATAACGCCCCCCAACACATGGTAGAGTCCATGAAACTGCTGGGTGTTCTCGATGGCCATCACGTCCTGGATGTTTTCTACGACGCACACGGTAGTCTTATCGCGACGTGGATCGCCACAGATGGGACATACTTCCGAATCGCTGATGTTATGACACGTCTTGCAGTATTTCACTTCGTGCTTCAGCCTGCTGACGGCCTCGGCAAACTGCTCCACGTCAGCATCTTCTTGACGCAGCATCCAGAGTACCAGTCTCAGGGCCGTCTTGCGTCCTATTCCTGGCAACTTCGAGAATTCTGCCACAGCCTTCTCCAGCAACTGCGATGGGTATTGTTGTTGTATCATACTCTTAATTCTAAATTCTCAATTCGCAATCTCGCTCAGTTCCAGCCAGCGCATGCTCTTCTCGTCGAGTTCATCGTTCAACACGGGCAGGCGCTTGCTCATTCTTGTTATTTCTTCCACCGAGGTCGTCCCTCCACAAAGAGCTTCCTCTATCTGTTTCTTCTCTGCCTCCAGCGCTTCAATGTCCTTCTCCAATTGATCCATCTCACGCTTCTCTTTGTAGCTCAGCTTGCGCTTCGCAGGGGTTAGGGGTAAGGGGTGAGAGGTGAGAGATATCTCTGCTGCAGATTTTTGCGTAGATTTATTTTTCCCGTCAGAGTATTCTCTAACCTCTAACCCCTTACCTCTAACCTCTGTTTTCTCCCCTCCAAACTCTCTATACTGCGTATAGTTTCCAGGGAAGTCCTTAATCTCGCCATTGCCTTTGAACACCAGCAGATGATCCACCACCTTATCCATAAAGTAGCGGTCGTGCGATACCACGATCACGCAACCCGGGAAATCCTGCAAGTATTCCTCCAGTATCTGCAGCGTCACAATATCCAGGTCGTTCGTGGGCTCATCGAGCACCAGGAAGTTGGGGTTCTTCATCAGCACCGTACAGAGGTAGAGTTTCCGCCGCTCACCACCCGAGAGTTTATACACATAGTTGTGCTGCTGTTCGGGGGTAAACAGGAAATACTGCAGGAACTGTGTTGCCGAGAGGTGCTTACCGCCCCCCATGTCGATGTATTCGGCGACGTCCTTCACCACGTCGATCACTTTCTGCTGCTCGTCAAACTGCAAGCCTTCTTGCGAGAAGTAGCCGAATCGCACCGTGTCGCCGATGTCGAACTTACCACTGTCGGGCGCCACCATGCCTAATAGCATCTTGATAAAAGTACTCTTACCCGTACCGTTATTGCCCACGATACCCATCTTCTCGAATCGCGAGAAGTTGTAATAAAAGTCTTTTAGGATCACACGGTCGTCGAAGGCTTTGCTTACATACTGACATTCAAAAATCTTCGAGCCGATATACACGTTTCTCGATTTCAGTCTCAACTGTCGTTCCTCCAGTCGCTGCTTGGCCACCTTCTCCAGTTCGTAGAATGCCTCTTCACGATAGCGGGCCTTATGACCGCGGGCCTGAGGCATACGGCGCATCCATTCCAGTTCGGTGCGATACAGATTATTCGCACGGGCTATCTCTGCCCGTCGATTGTCAATACGCTCCTGACGCTTCTCCAGATAATAGCTGTAGTTGCCGCGATAGGTATAGATAGTCCGGTCGTCCAGTTCCAGGATCACCGAGCATACACGATCCAGGAAGAAACGGTCGTGCGTCACCATCAGCAGCGTCTTGTTGCCGCGATTCAGGTAACCCTCCAACCATTCTATCATCTCCAGATCCAGGTGGTTCGTAGGCTCGTCGAGTATCAGCAGGTCGGGATCGGTTATCAGCACATTCGCCAGTGCCACGCGCTTCTGCTGTCCGCCACTCAACTCACCCATCGGCTGGTTCAGGTCGCGAATCTTCAGCTGCGTCAGAATCTGCTTGGCCTTCAATACCTTCTCTGGATCGCCCTCGTGATTAAAGCACGCATCAAGCACGCTCTCCATGGGATCGAACGCTGGCGATTGCTCCAGCATGCCCACCTTCAGGTCGCGGCGGAAGATGATCTCGCCCGAGTCGTAGCCCTCCTTGCCCGATAGCACCGAGAGCAGCGTACTCTTGCCCGTACCGTTCTTGGCTATCAGTCCCACCTTCTGCCCCTCGGCTATGGAGAAACTGATGTCCTCAAACAATACCAGCGAGCCAAACGACTTCGTCAGCTGTTGCACGTCTAAATATGGAGTATCCTTCGCCATTATTTTATTCTCAACACAGAGGTACAAAGGTACAGAGTTTCTATTTTAATCTCTGTATCTCAGTGTCTTTGTGTTTTACTTCAATTCTTTATTAATTTGTTCAATGTATTCCAAAAGCTCCTCGCGGCCTTGTTTCTTCTCGGCCGAGGTTACGAACATCGGCGGCATCTCCTCCCACGTCTCGCCCAGCACCTTCTTATAGGCTTCCACGTTCTGCTTCACCTTGGCAGCCGAGAGTTTGTCGGCCTTCGTAAACACGATGGCAAACGGCACGCTGCTGGTGCCCAGCCATTCTATGAAGTCCAGGTCTATCTTCTGCGCCTCCAGTCGTATATCCACCAGCAGAAACACATTCACCAGCTGTTCCCTCTGCAGTATGTAGCCGTTAATCATCTGCTCCAGCTTCTGCACTTCCTTCTTCGATCGCTTGGCAAATCCGTAGCCGGGCAGGTCCACCAGATACCACTCATTATTGATAACAAAGTGGTTAATGAGCAATGTCTTTCCCGGTGTGGCGCTCGTCTTGGCCAACTTTTTATTGTTGGTGAGCATATTGATGAGACTCGACTTGCCCACATTCGATCTTCCGATGAAGGCATATTCGGGCTTGTTGTCCTTCGGGCACATCGACTCCCGCGGCGCACTCAGCGTGAATTCTGCTTTCTTAATTTCCATATAAATCTTAATTTTTGCTGCAAAGGTACATTTTTTTTTGGAATTATTTGGTGAAATGCCAAATAATCCGTACCTTTGCAACGTTTTTCAGAACAATGCTTCCGTTCGTGAAGCGTTTTCCAATCATTTTTTTGAGGTTTAAATTAGAATTTATACACTCTACTATGTATACAAAAGAAGAATTAGAATCTATGGATATACCCCAGTTGGTGGGTATAGCTGATCAGTTGGGCATCAAGGTTTCTCCTGATGACCAGATGGAGGATGTGGTTTACGCCATCCTCGACAAGGCTGCCGAAAACAGCGCTGTAGCTGAAGAGGCACCAAAACGCAAGCGTACACGTATCGCAAAAAAAGATACCAGTAAGGTTTACACCGTGAAAGGTGAAGACGGCGAGAATCTCGACGCTAAGTCAAATCGTAAAACGAAGAAGGCCGAGACACCTTCGCTCTTCAGCGACGAACCCGTGGCCGCTCCCGCAGAGGAGCCGGCACCTGCTGCTCCCAAGCGTCGTGGCCGCCCCTCAAAGGCTCAGTTGGCTGCCGAAGAGGCTGCCCGCAAGGCTGAAGAGGAAGCTGCCCAGACTCAAGAGGATGCAGTTCCCGAGGCCGGCGATTACGCGGTGCCTGAGTCAGGCGACTTCGTAGTGCCCGAGGCTGGTAACTTCGAATCCTCTGCTGCCGACGATATGGAGGCCACCAATGCCATCGAGCAGTTGCGCGAGCAGCTCTCCAACCGTAAGGAGCAGCAGCCCGCCCTCAGCCCTGATACCGACGAGGTTGATGAGAACGGCGTATGGTTGGGCGATCCCGGCGACGGTACCGACTTCATCACCATGATCGATATCCCCATCGAGGACCATATGGCCAGTCCTTCACTCGACATCTTCGATCGTCCCATGGTGCAGCAGACCCCCATCAACGAGGAGAAGTTTGCCGCCCCTGCCAATATGCCTAAGTACGACTTTGGCGATTTCATCACCGGCAATGGCGTGCTCGAGTGCCTCACCGACGGCTACGGATTCCTCCGCAGTTCCGACTATAACTACCTGTCGTCGCCCGATGACATCTACGTATCGCCCCAGCAGATTAAGAAGTATGGTCTGAAGACCGGCGATGTGGTGGATTGCACCGTGCGCCCGCCCCATGAGAATGAGAAATACTTCGCCCTCTCTACGGTCAACTCTATCAATGGCCGTAATCCTAATGAGGTTCGCGATCGCGTGGCTTTCGAGCACCTCACGCCCCTCTTCCCCGAGGAGAAGTTCACTCTCTGTGGCGATAAGGCAACCACTAACCCCAGCGTTCGTATTGTCGACCTCTTCTCGCCTATCGGTAAAGGTCAGCGTGCGCTCATCGTAGCCCAGCCTAAGACTGGTAAGACCATCCTCATGAAGGATATCGCCAACGCCATCGCCGCCAACCATCCCGAGGCTTATATCATGATGCTGCTCATCGATGAGCGCCCTGAGGAGGTAACCGATATGGCCCGCACTGTTGATGCCGAGGTCATTGCCTCTACCTTCGACGAGCCCGCCGACCGTCACGTGAAGATTGCCGGCATCGTACTCGAGAAGGCTAAGCGTATGGTAGAGTGCGGTCACGATGTAGTCATCTTCCTCGACTCTATCACCCGTCTGGCCCGCGCCTACAACACCGTGGCTCCCGCCTCTGGTAAGGTGCTCACCGGTGGTGTCGATGCCAACGCCCTGCAGAAGCCCAAGCGCTTCTTCGGTGCAGCCCGTAACATCGAGGGTGGCGGTTCGCTCACCATCATTGCTACCGCTCTGGTCGACACCGGTTCTAAGATGGACGAGGTGATCTTCGAGGAGTTCAAGGGTACTGGTAACTCTGAAATCCAGCTCAACCGCTCACTCTCCAACAAGCGTATCTTCCCCGCCATCGATCTGGTACAGTCTTCTACTCGTCGCGACGATCTGCTGCATGATGACACCACGCTCAACCGCATGTGGATCATCCGTAAGTTCATTGCCGAGATGAACCCCATCGAGGCCATGAACACCATCCGCGATCGCCTCGTAACCACCCGCACCAACGAGGAGTTCCTCCTCTCGATGAACGGCTAATGTTCTTAGGTTAATATATGAAGGCACGGATTACTCTCCGTGCCTTTTTTGTTATGGAATGTTAAATTATAGCACTTTTTTGCCCAAACATTTGGAAGTTATTGATTTATCCCTTACCTTTGCACCTGTGTTTTTCATAGTATTAGATTTAAGGTTAACAAAGGTTTGGGTCACGGCGGTGACCCTTTTTTTGTGTCTATATCAGAGAACTGTTATAAGTCGTCCACAACAGTCCATGTAGGAGAAATCGGTAAATCCCATGATTCAGACTTATGACCCGATGTCACATGGAGTGTGGGGCTTGTAGCGTCAGTGCCGGCTCCAACCAACCAACTATCTAAGTTAGTGTTATTTATCCCACTAGTGGCTTTACATGAAACTGAGCTTAGCTTCGAACAGCCAGTAAACATGTAACTATAGCACCCATCTAACAGCGTTGTTGCAGGCAGAACAGGTGCAGTTGTTATACCTGTGCAGTTATGGAACATACCATAGTAACATCCCTCAGCCAGTGTTGTGGCGGGTAGTGCTGGAGCAGTTGTCAGACCAGTACATTTACCGTACATCATGGAGTAACATTCCTCTGCCAATGTGGTGGCTGGCAATTCAGGAGCGGTTGTTAGACTAATGCAACCAATGAACATTTGCTCATAGCAGTTCGGAGCCAATGTCGTGGCGGGTAACGCTGGAGCGGTTGTCAGACCAGTGCATCCGTAGAACATCATGGAATAACATTCCTCTGCCAGCGTTGTAGCTGGTAGTGCTGGTGCTTTCGTTAGGGATGTACAATCATCGAACATTGCACAATAGCATCCACTAAATAATGATGTTGCTGGGAGCAAAAGTTCCTTACTTGGGTGATTATAAAGTTCAGTATTACTATCAAACAATCCTGCAAGCGCATAATCTCCACTGATTGTTTTATCCTTTGAGAAATCGCCTTCGTCATTAATCAGACTCATCACATTGCCATAAACATATATCTTGTGATCAGCAAAAATATTGAGCCAACCAGTTGCATCATCATTCACCGTGGAGTTCTCACTGCTGAAGGTAACCACATCGCCTGCAGCCACAGTAATCTCCGTATCACCCGTGATGCTTGTAGACACGCCGTTCTTAGTATAGGTGATGGGTTTGGGGAGTAGCAGATCTCCTTGATAGATGACCTTAATTATTCCTGCTTCAACGGCCTCTATAGTGAGGGGTGTTGCTTCAATACTGGGGTTAGTTTTCTTCTTGATGGGGCGACTCCATTCGCCGAATACGTCGTCTAGGGTTCCTTCACAAGATGTGAGCGTGGCTGTACCCATCATGGCGCACAACGCCATTGAGATGATGTTTAGTTTCTTCATTTTGATTTATAATAATGAGGTTGATTGATAACTCGGGGACAAAGATAGTGAAAACCGAGCGAAATACAAAATAAATCTTAATTTATTTTTATTTCCGAGGTGCATCCTATCTTCGGCGAAGCCAAAGATACAATTTAGTGAGTATACTACAAAATAAATCGTGATTTATTTTTAGTTTCAAGCGTGAGTATCATCGAGGTAAAGCCTCAGAGTACGAATAAGTGAGTAAAAAAATTAAATTTGGTATTTTGCTCGAATTACACTAATTTTGCAGCATGTTTTAGATGAGCCAATGAAATGTGCGCTCTATTGAGATATTGATGAAGTGCAATAAATAAGTAAATTAACATCCATAAGTTTATGAAAAAAATCTTGTTAGTATTCCTGTGTACACTGGGCTGCCAGATGCTCATGGCACAGACTGTCGGTCCGCTGATCAAGACACAATGGGACCAAGGTGATCCATACAACTTGTTAATACCCGAGAAAGACGGGAAGCATTGTCTTACCAGTTGTGGTGCCACGGCTGAGGCACAGCTTTGTTATTACCACCGATGGCCAGAACACGGAATGGGACAAGGCTACTATCATCTTATTGGCGAAGACTTTGTAGAAGTTGACCTGAGAAAAGACTACTACGAATACGACAAAATGCTGCTGACCTATGATGCCAACAGCAGCGAAGAGTCGAAAAAGGCCGTGGCCCTGCTGATACGCGACATCGCCTTTACAGGTGCAGTATTGGGGTTGGATGAATCATTGAGTCCCAGCCCTGAAGGTCTCGCCAATACGATGGGCTACGACCTAGGACTAATGCACCTGGATGGTAACTACAGTACGATAGAGGATTTTAAGACTATCATTCGCGCCGAGCTGGATGCAGGTCGTCCGGTACTCATAGATGGCAGCAACGGCTCTATGGGACACTCGTTCATATGCGATGGCTACAGGGAGAATGACGAATTCCACTTCAACTACGGCTGGAGCGGCAAGAACGACGGCTGGAGCACGCTGGAGAACTGCCTCTTTCCCGTCAACATGTCAATCGACTATAACATCAAAAAGAACGAGAGCGGCAAACCTGGATTCACACTGGGCTCCAACAAGGACTTCAAATGGATGGGAGGCAACAAGCTCCATGGCAACTATAAGTTCGACTCCTATTTCAAGCATGAACTGCAACCCCAGATCGCTCTGGCCGTGGAGAATACCGAGACTCATGCGATTAAGTACTTATATCATTATGACAAGGAGCCTGGCGACCCTAACGACGTAGAGTTAACCTGGGAACTAAATGAAAACCTGCCCGACGGCAACTATATTCTCTACCCCGTGGGCCGTGGTAAGGAATTGAATACTACATGGCAGAAGGCCTACTTCCGCGTTCAGTGCCAGCGAGAGGTAGCGCTGAAGGTGAAGGACGGCGTAAAGACCTTCGAAAATGCCACGATGATTGATCCCGTGAAGGACGGTGCCATAGAGGTAGAAGGTCTCTGCTATGAGCTCGATAAGACTGCTGGCACGGCTACCCTCACCTACCGCAACGACAAGTTCTCCAGCTACATCGGCGACATTACAATACCCGAGACGATCTCTGTAGACGGCAAAACCTACAAAGTGGATGCCATTGGCCGCTCAACCTTCCAGGAATGCAAGATGCTGGGCAATGTCACCATCGGCAAGAACGTTACCACCATCGGCTGGGGTGCATTCGTCCAGGCGGCCGTGGGCAATGTAAGTTTTGCCGAAGGCTCGAAACTGACTACGATCGATGACTATGCCTTCTACGACGCTGTCTTCAACGACATTGTGCTGCCTGAAGGACTACAGACGATTGGTGCTGCAGCCTTTGCCAACTCCGACATCAATAGCATCACGATTCCATCGACGGTCTCTGCATTCAATGCTAACTGTCTGGCTACGACAAGCCTTATCAGCGTCCATGTGAACAGCACCACGCCACAGGCCATCCCCGACGTGTTCCGTCATAACACGGACGATGAAGATTTTGCCGATTATGTGGATTGGATAGCATACGGCACGCAGGCTTCGGTGCTTTATGTGCCAGCTGGAACCAAGGAGGCCTATGCTAAAGCAGACTACTGGAAGGATTTCGGCTTCATTCTTGAACCCACCGACGATGACAGCTTCGTGGCATCCATGAAACGTGATGCCGTAGAGATAGATGGAGTGGCCTATCAGATCAATGGTGTGAAGGGTATCGCCCGCGCTGCTCAAGCCGAGGTAGATTCTAAGGAAGCACACATTAGAGATATTGTAGTGCTGGGCGGTAAGACACTCAATGTGACAAATGTCCACCACCGCTTCTTCTACTATACCCCGACAATGAGGAATTGCTACGTCTCAGCTATGACACCCCCTGTAGTATCAGAAGAGTTCAGTTATCCTACTATGACCTTCTTCAAAAAATGCACGCTCCACGTGCCCAAGGGCACCAAGAACCAATATGCAGCAGCTGAGGGATGGAAGCTGTTCGAAAAGATTGTGGATGACGCTAGCACGACTGCCATACAGGAAGTGACAGATGTCAATGACCAACCGTCAACAGACGCCTGGTATACTCTCGACGGCCGTCGCCTCAATGCCCAGCCCTCGAAGCCTGGACTCTACATCCACAACGGCAAGAAACTCGTGATCAAGTGATCCTGTCAGAAAAATAAAGAGGGAAGAACGTTCTTCCCTCTTTTTGCGTCACGTCAGGACTATTGATTATTCTCGTTCTATTTCGCCGGTGTTACGAACGAAGCGGCCGGAGAGCGAGTAGATGCGTTTATAGGAGTAGCGTCCGGAATCGTCGTAGCCGTAGAAGCCGAGGACGATTTCCTTCTTATCCCAGTGGGCCTCGATGAAGCCTTCGGTAGAGGGGAATTGCTTGGCGGTATGATTCTCCGTATCGATGATATAGGTATACACGTTACGACCATCGGGACAACCTTCTACAATCACCTTAGTCATATCCGTAATTACCACCCAAGCCTTGTCGGCGGCAGCAATATTTGTTATCGGCACGTCCACGGCGTTAGCCTCGGGGGTGTTCATCTGCTGCCACACGGCGGGGGCTTGTGGATTAGTAACGCACACCTTCTCTACGGTGCCCACGCGCTCATTAGCCAACCATACGGACTTCACAGCGTCCATAGCGCCCTCATCGCTCTCGGGCTTATCCTCGTTGATGTAAACGGCATACTGGAAGAAAGAGCCCTGTTGGCGCACAGCTGTGGCCGGCAACTGCTTGATATCCATGGTTTGCGCCTTGCTGATGCTGATATTCATTGCGAAGGTCAGCATGAGTATACCTCCTAAGAAATGTCTGATTGATAGTTTCATATTTTTCTTTATTTGTTTATTCGTCAGGATCATTCGGTACTCGTGACGTAGCTTTCGCAGTTTTTAGTTGATTACGATATCCGGCTGCGAAATTATAAATTATTTCTGATACAACCAAATCTTTTACAAAAAAAAATACCAAAACAAAAAAGAGCGGCATCGCTGCCGCTCTTCATTTTCTGTCAAGATGGATTATTATTCTTTCTCCCACCAGAACTCATCCTTGAACGTGCCTTGGACATAGTTGGTGAACTTCTTGTTCTCATCGGCGATGTTTCTACGCTCAACAACTGGTTTGAACGTATCGTCGACCAAGATCTTACAAGCTGCCTCGCCAGTAGTGGCTTTGAGCTCCATCCACGCGTTATTCTTATAGACCTCAATTTTTATATTCTTAATTTCTGCGGGGGTAACGTACTTGCCCTTAACGGTAAATTCTGTGGCTGGTACATTAGGTCCGGCACCGGTGTTATACATTGGGTGCTTCTCGAGTATAGGAGTCGTATCTCCAAATACTGCGTGAACCTCCCTACCCTCGGATTCTCCAGAACCTCTCACTCTCAGCGGAAGTGTACCACCGGCGCAAATCAGTCTCAGGATGGTATTTTCACCTTCAACTTTCACTACATCGAAGACAACATCGTTGAAGTCGAAGTCACCAGCATCTGAGGCCGACAAGTCCTCAGCAATCACACGATAGAGCGGGTTTGCACCCTTGAAACCTGGGCTACATGTGGTCTTATCAATAGTGATATTGGGTTTGCCTTTGCTGAATTCTGTACCAGAATATTCTCCAGATACATAAATATTCTTTAAGTCGAAATTGTCTTTTGTATAAATAAACTTATTTCCACCACCATCATCGCCTTGTGCAAAATGAGTCTCTGCAGAAACGTATAGGTTTCCGCCATAAGTCACTGCACCGTGACTCTTCTGACTTGCAAGTGTTGGGTCTCTGACAATATTCTTAGCCTGGAATACGGCATATCCACCTGTAGTCGGGCCAAAGATTCCAAATCCTTCATCATCCTTGCGTCCAGACTCTAACTGAGCTGTTCCAGTAACCTTAAATACGGCATTCTGACCCATCACGATTTTAAACGGACCAGAAACGGCATCTGTGCTAGAATCTCTACCACCATAGAAATTAGCGGTTTCCACACCGCCGCCAGTATCGATCTTAAAGGCACCGGTATTGGATGAAATATTCATTTCGAAGTCATGAGTCACCGTAAGCAGGCAATTATTGATCACGTTCACGCTACCACCGATATATGCATAATCCCGAGTAGTCCAATGGCCATTGTTTACCCAACCTGAGTTGTTGGAATTAACCGTAGTAGTGCCAGTAACGGTCCAAATATCATTGTTCTGCACGGCACCGGCGTTCACTACAACAGTGGTACAATTGATGGTGGCATCGTTTACGATTCTGCTATTATTGCTTTCAGCATTCACACTGCTTGCCTCAAGTGTTCCTACATTATAGAGGAAGCTTGATGTATTAACTTCAAAAGTACCAACTTTGATGGTACCATGATTATACACCTTCGTGTTAGAGTTAGCCTTGAGGAGACCTGTCGTCTGAAGTGTTGCACCATTTGCAATATAAATAGCAGCAACATTGAAATTGATGGCACTAACTTCACCTAAGATTAACTTTGAATCTTTAAGCAGATATATCTCCGAAGTATTAGTTGGAGCAAATTTAGGTGTGGCATCAGTGTCTCCATCGGATAAATCAACGGTACCCGTAACATAGATCTTACTAGCACCAGCCCACGTAGAAACGGATTGGGTTGCTGCATCAATATAATAAGAACCTGCTCCATCGCCCGATGTTGGCAGTTTGTTAACACCTTCAGGTACTTCTTCTAAGAAATTGCTGGCAGCACAATCTGATGGGAAAGGAGGATCAAGAGTAGGCTGCATTGTACCTTTCGTAGGATAATCAGTCAGGGCTCGAGTAACGCCGCGTGAATAAGCATGCTGGCGGCCGAAACCCCAGTCTACATTCGGGCCAACCTTACCAAACGCTTTCTCGAAAGCAGCAGCATAAGTGTCGTTGACATTCGTTTCAACTTTGTCCTCGCTGTACATATATTCATCATGACTACATGAAGAAAGGGCCATCGCACCCAACATGGTGGATGCAATCAGCATCATTGGGAAAAATTTTGTTGTTCTCATAACAGTTAGTAATTATAAATAGGTTGATAATCAATTATTGGCATATATTTGACGCAAATATACGAAAAATAGCGATAGGATGCAAGAAAACACTAGTTAATAAAGGTTAATCACCAAAGGATTCCGCGCCTCTGATCTATCACAAAAAAGAGGGAAGACACTACTCTTCCCTCTCCTATTTCCTGACAGGGGACAGGTTCCTGTCAGCCATTAGCGCTAAGTGTTTCTGACAGGAACTGAAGTGAACCCCAAAGTTTGGACAGATTAAACACTATTTCTCATTTGGAATTGA
>R26__coassemble_722_pt1 | contig 18976 bp, 19 predicted proteins | sample R26__metabat2_high_PE_018 | metagenome-assembled genome bin R26
ATCTTTGCACCTATAATTAAATATACATAAGGGAGACTTTATTACTAAAATTCTAACGAAGTAAAATGAAAGAGCCCTGGCGCTACGTGCGTCAGAGCTTTTTTTCTATAATAGAATGTATCGATTCCCTCATAAAATTGGCAGAAAGTGGAATTATTCCCTCATAAAATTGGCAAAACATTTGGAACTTCGTCCAGAAAAGTGTAACTTTGCAGATATAATTCGCCAAAAATATGAAACGATCATTAGAATCATTAAAACTTGAATTTATCCAAGAAGTGTTGTCTGAGCAAAGCTTTGATGCACTTCAAGAGTGGTTAGACATGCATGAAGAAGCCCGCTATGCAGCCTCTGTAACTAGTAATGAGCCGGAACTCATTGAATTTAATAGAAAATACAAGGAGTCAATCAAAGATGGTCTTATGAAATCGCAAAAGTGAATATATGACAGATGTCTGTATATCCCCTAACATCACCATTACTCCCTCCGAGTAGTGGTGATGTTCTTATATCAATTAGGTTCCTGATTCAAATACCCTCCCATAGATGTGGCAGAGTCGGTGCTTAAAGGAGATGAGTTGGAGAACTATATTAAGCTTTTTAGGAATATCCAGAAGAATGGGGAATTGCTACCTAAGGCAATAGATAAATGGATTATGACGAGGAGCAGATACAGGGGATGTACTGCCATCACGTTAGACGATATGAAGGACGCCGCCATTCTAACTCATCCTGACTATCCAGAAGAGTTGAATATAGAGGATTCGATATGATTTTTTTTTCGTCGCAAGGCTTGAGGAGGCTTGGAGGATTGGAGGGATATTTATAATTATGCAGTCATACACAAAAATACATTGAGGGCTCCAGTCGCATCTGGTTTCAGCGACTGAAAGTGATTACTCTGCCGAGGGAGTTGGTAGTGACAGGAAATAGCCCAGGCGGTAGAGCTTGAAGGTGAATAGGGAAGGGCGGGAGCTGCAAAGGTTGCGTCTTTCTGCTTTTTGGAAAAGGCGGTGGCAGAGACGGATGAGGCTGAGGATGAGGGGGATATGGATGCCGGAGATGAACGTGAGCAGGCGGGAATAGCCGCGGAGATCGCTCTGGAACTGATGGAGGGTGCGGAGGCCTTCCTCGGTTTTGGCCACAAACTCTGGGTTGCTCTCGAAGGTGCAGAAGCCAACGGGATTATCAATATGGCGGATGGCGACGCGGTGCTGGCGGAGCGTCTTGCCCAGGAGCACATCCTCGTAGCCATAACGGCGGAAACGCTCATCGAAGGGGTGGGCGAGCATGAGATCGCGACGGATAAGGAGATTGGCGGTGTGGAGGTGCTGATAAGGTGACTGCTGGCGAAGGGCTGCGGTATGATGGGGTTCCTCGGCTTTCTCGTAGAGATAGCGGAGATTGCCACGGAGGGTATCGGGAGAGCCCTGGATGTTGACGCCACCAATGACGACGCTGACATCGGACTCAGCGAGGTAACGGCTGAGGAAGTTGGGCGAGAGGATGGTCATGTCGCTATCGATGAAGAGCAGATAGGGGTATTGGGCTTGCTGGGCAAGGAAATTGCGGATGGCAGCGCGACCCTGATTCTGGGGGCGGAGGATGTATCGGCAGTGGGGCCAATCATTGATAGTCTGGTTGGTGTTTATCGTCTCGGTATCGGTAGATCCGTCATCGCCCACGAGGATCTCATAGGAAATGCCGGAGGACTCGGCTTGGAGTCTGAGGGCATCGACCAGCGTGACGCAAGGGTCGTTGAAAGTGGGAACCAATATCGACAATGATTGAATGTTGGACATTGAAAATTGAAGATTGAAAATTGAAGATTGAAAATTGAAAATTGAAGATTGAAAAGTGAATATTGATATTTTTGGGGGCAAAGATACAAATTTTTGAGGATTATAAGATAGAAAACACCCAAATTTAGTTAAAAATAGGTATGCGGCGGCATTTTTTTCAATTTTCAATGTTCAATTTTCTATAAAATATAGTACCTTTGCACCCGCTTTTACGAGATAAGAGCATGAAATTCAGTTATTAATTAAAAAAATTAAAGATTTAAAAACATTATGGCAACAAAAATCAGATTGCAGCGCGGCGGCCGTAAGGGCTATGCCTTCTACAGCATCGTAATCGCTGACGCTCGTGCACCACGTGATGGTCGTTTTACTGAAAAGATTGGTACTTACAATCCTAACACCAATCCCGCCACAGTAGACTTGAATTTCGAGCGTGCACTCTATTGGGTTGAGACCGGTGCCCAGCCCACAGACACAGTACGTAACATTCTGAGCCGTGAGGGCGTGTACCTGATGAAGCACCTGCGTGGTGGCGTAAAGAAGGGCGCTTTCGATGAGGCTGCTGCACAGAAGAAGTTCGACGCCTGGAAGGCTGACAAGCAGAACGGTCTGAACAAGATCGCTGAGGCTGAGGCTAAGGCTAAGAAGGATGCTGCTGCTGCCGCTTTGAAGGCTGAGAAGGCCATTAACGAGGCCATCGCTAAGAAGGTAGCTGACAAGAAGGCTGCTGAGGCTGCTGCTAAGGCTGAGGCCGAGGCTGCTGCTGCCGCTGCTGAGGCTCCCGCAGAGACTCCCGCTGAGGAGGCTGCTCCCGCTGAGGCTTAATTCAATTGAAGATTGAAGATTGAAAATTGAAGATTGAAAATTGAAAATTGAATGTTAAGGGCTGCGCTTAGGCGTGGCCCTTATTTTTTGTGCCATACATCCAAGTATCGCTTCGCTACTTGGATGTAGTCGTGATGGCGATGGACGTATTCGATGCTCTGGCGCTTGAGATCGGGGATGAGCTCGGGATGGAGGATGAACTGCTCAAGCGCATCGTAAACACTCTGATAGTTAGGTTGGATGTTGATGATGGGGCGCAGCTGCGTCTCATGGAGGATGTCGTAGTTCTCGGGCTCGCCACCACCAATGCAGATGATGCCCTTCGACATGGCGAGGAGGGAGTTCATGGAGGGGGTGTAGCTGTAGAGCTGGTCGAGAATGGCATCGGAGCCTTCCATCATCTGCTGATACTCATTGAAGGGTACTGACTCGGCGATGTTGAGCTGCATACGATCGGGATACTTAGCCTGAAGATCCTGAGCAGCACGAAGCATGATATCAGTACCTTTATAGGCAGAGCGTTCGCGATTAATGCCGATGAATATAGATACCCCACTTGACCTCTCCGCATCACGGTGAGAGAGATTGTTTACCTTAATCGGGAAAGGAATAAACGTGGTTTTATCGGGGAAATGGAGGCGGTAACAGGCATCGTATTCGTAGAGGCCTGTGATGATACCATCGCAATCCTGAGCTATCAGGCGGTTGAGTCGTTCCTTGGCGGTGCCCAGCCAGTCGTGCTGGTACTTCAGGGCCTCGGCATCGGTGCGAAGAGTGTCGCCTATATTGAAGTCGCTATAGCGCAGGGGCTTTTCGTGGATACAGGTGTGAACCCAATACCAGTCCATGCCGAAGGCACCCAGGAACACCTTGTGGTTATGACGGCGCAGATAACGGTAGAACCAGAACAGGCGCTGGGCCTTGAGTTCGAAGAACATGGGGTTGATGAGTTGGACGACATCGTAACCACGAAGGCGTGGCAACAGGCGATAAAGGCGGAACAGGAGCCGGATGCCGCCGATGGTGCCAGGCGTGCGGGAGACATCGATATCGCGGGGGTAGTTCTTCCAGAAGTCGCCATTGGATACAACGGTAACCTGGTGGCCCAATGTGCGCAGACCCTCAGCAAGGGTAGCGTGGACATTGCTATATTCTCCAAGTAATAGTATCTTCATATTAGGAGGCGGAAGAGGGTATATTTCGCTGTGTAGGCCTTGGCGGGGAGGGGATAGAGGCCGAGGCGGCGGAGCTCCTGAATCTTGCGCTTGAGGTAGTGGCGTGAACGCGTGAGACGGATGATGTTATAGAGATAATCCATCGTGAGTTGGGCCACGCGGCGCTGAAGGGCCTGGCGATCCTTATAGGGCAGGCGATCGGCGGCTGTATGGAGGCGCTGGATGATGCCCTTGGCATCGTTGAGGCGCTGCAGTCGATGGCGGATATCAGAACTGGTGGTGATGGAGTCGGGGCGCTGCTGATAGAGATAGGCCTTGGCATCGGTCACAACGAGATGCTCGGCTCGCAACAGCAGCAGGGGGGTGAACTCCTCGTCCTCATGACAGATGCCGGGGGTGAAGCGGAGATCGCCCAGAATGGAACGGCTGAACACATAGCCACAGGCTGAGCCATGGATGTTATGATGGCGCATATAGTGGCTGCCGCTTTTGGGGGTGATGTCGGCGTAGGGGCCAGAGCCCTTGGGCATGGCGTGGGTGAGGTTGAAGACCACCATCTCAGGGCGGGAAGATCGCAGGAGGCTGAGGCAGTGTCCGTAAGGTATGGAAAGTAGGCGATCGTCGCCATCGACAAACTGCAGGTATTGGGCCGTGGAGGCCTGGATGCCTGCGTTGCGGGCTTCGCTCAGACCCTGATGGAACTGGCGGATATAGACGACGCTGCTGCCATACTTCATAAGGGTGTTGACAGGGCTAACGTCAGACCCATCATCGACCACGATGATCTCGCGTTCGGAGGGTGCCATAGTAAGGGCAAGGATGCTGTCGATGCACTCGCAGAGCAGATGGACAGGCAGATTATAACAGGTGATAATGAAGCTGACTAACGGCCTTTCCATAGTTTATGCTTGAGCGTTAGCAGTGTGCATAAATTCTTGATACCCAACATATTCAGTGCAATTGCCTTGAGTTTATCTGTACCATGAAAATTGCGCTGGTTGAGATGGAAGAAGGGGAGCAGGGGAGCCTCGCCGGTAGCCTCGAAAACATCGACCTGGATATTGACCACATGCAGGTAATACACCTGGAAGGCACTGTCGCGACGCTGGGTGTCGCGGAGGATACCGAGGTGGTGCTTGAGGAGCATGCACAGGGCTGTGCCGCTGGCTGTGGCTGTTATGCCATTGGGGTTATAAAGATAGTAGTAGCAACCGGCATTGATGGTGGCTACGATCTTGGTTTTCTTGAGCAGACGGTAGAGGGTGTAGATGTCCTCGAAGACTACTCCAGTGGGATAACGGACGTCAAGGAACAGGTCTTTCTTGTAGATCTTGTTCCAGGCATAGGTGTGACGATAGGCCTCGCCCTCGAACCAATAGGTATCCATATCATGATAGACGGTCTCGTCGGGGAAAGTGAGTTTCTCCTGGCGTGGGGAACCGTAGAACAGATAGGCGGGGTATTCGAGGATGTCGATCTCGGGATGGAACGACAGGTGACTCATCAGGGGCTTCAGGGTGTGGGCCTCGATGTAATCGTCGGAATCGATGAAAGTGATGTATTCGCCACGGGCTTCCTCGATACCCTTGTTGCGGGCATCACTCAGGCCGCCATTCTTCTGGTGAATGACGCGCACGCGCTGGTCTTTGGCAGCCCAACGGTCACAGATCTGAGGACAGTGATCGGGCGACCCGTCGTCGACTAATAGCAGCTCGAAGTCGTTATAGTCCTGAGAGACCACACTCTCGATACATTGGTTAAGGGTGGTCTCGACGGCGTAGACTGGTATGATAATACTTAGTTTCACGGGTGCAAAAATAAACAAATAATTTGGAATTATAAAATAAAACGAGTATTTTTGCGTTTTGAAAGAGAAAATATGATAGAAGATACCAACGGAAGTTATCGGCATATTCTGAAATATACGGGCATTTTCGGAGGCGTACAGGGGCTGAATGTATTGATAGGTCTTGTACGTACCAAGTTCGTGGCCATCCTGCTGGGACCATCGGGAATGGGCCTGGCATCGCTGTTTAACACGACTGTTGGTTTCGTATCGCAAGCCACGAACTTAGGACTGCCCATCAGTGCTGTGCGACAGATGTCGGAACTGTATGACCGAGGCGATCAGGAGGCGATTAATCATTTCGTGAAGGTGATCAGGGGATGGAGTCTGCTGACGGCATTAGTAGGTATGCTGGTGTGTGTGGCGATAGGTCCGTTCCTGAGTCAGACCACCTTTGCCTGGGGTGACCATAGTCTGCACTTCATGTTGCTATCGCCAGCGGTGGGTATGATGGCGATTACGGGTGGCGAGACGGCTATCCTGAAGAGCATGCGGAAGTTGGGCTCGATAGCCATCATACAGGTGCTGGCAGTGGTGGCTGCGCTGGCTATCTCAGTGCCTGTGTACTATGTGTTTGGCGAGTCGGGAATCGTGCCTGTGATCGTGATGATGGCCTTTGCCACGATGGTGCTGACGCTGAAGCAGTCGCTAAAGCTGATACCCCTGCAATTGAGAGGTGCCAAGGGCATGCTGGGAGAGGGTATGGAGATGGTGAGACTGGGTGTGGCCTTTACGCTGGCTGCCGTCATAGGAACAGCCTCGGAGATGCTGATACGTTCGTATCTGAACGTAACGGGTGACCTGGACATTCTGGGACTCTATAATGCCGGCTATATGCTGACGATTACCTATGCGGGGATGGTGTTCTCGGCGATGGAGGCCGACTATTACCCCAGACTATCGGCTGTACAGCATGACATAGAGGCGACGAACGAGACAGTGAACAGGCAGATGAAGGTGTCGCTATTGCTGATATCGCCGATGCTGGCTGCGCTGATCATCGCCCTGCCATTGCTGGTGCCGATGCTGTTCAGTGGCAAGTTCCTGCCTGTGGTGGGGATGGCACAGGTGGCTGCGCTGGCCATGTATATGAAGGTGCTGACGCTGCCTGTAGCTTATATCACCCTGGCACGCGGCTATTCGCTATCATACCTGTTCCTTGAATCTTGCTATTTCGTGGTGTTCGTGGTGCTGATCATCGTGGGTTATCAGTACTGGGGACTCTTTGGAACAGGCTTAGCCATCACACTGGCCCATGTGTTTGAATACCTGCTGGTGAATGGGTATGCCTATAAAAAATACGGTTACCGGAGTTCGGCAACCGTATATGGTTATGCGATTGTGCAAGTGGCACTGGGCTTGTTGGCCTATATCCTGACGCTGGTAGCTGATGGCTATCTTTATTGGTCCATCGGCGCCCTGATCGTGATACTCAGTGGCTTGCTATCGCTGAAAGCGCTAAGACCTTAGAAGCGGAAAGCGAGCTCAACGTCGACCAGGTTGTAGTTGTGATGGTCGTCGGCGAGGTTACGATCGTTGACGCGTGAGTACTCAGCATGCAGCTCGAGGTTCTTAGAGAAGAAGTAGTTGAGACCAAACTCAATCTGATTCACTGAAGAACTCCATTCTGCCATATTACGATAGGTCTCGTAACGAGCCTTAGCGTGGAGCTTACCCTTGATGAGGGGTACGATACCGAATACATACCAACCATCGGCCTGATCGCCCTTGGTGTAGTCGATCTCGCGAACGTTGTTGCCTGGAGAGGCAGCACCCCAACCCTGAGAGTGGATATACTCAGCACGGAAGGTGAACTCGTCCTTGTCGTACTCGGCAGAGAGACAATAACGGTTCTTCTCAACGCTGCGCTTCTCGCCAGTAAGAGGATCGAGCATCTGACCGCGTGAACCGGTCCATCCGAAGGCACCAATACGTACACCCTTGATAGGCATTACCCAGACACCACCGATGATATCCTTGCGGTTATCCATATCCTTCTGGTTCACACCTTCACCGTTGTAAACACCAACTTGATAGTGGAACAGCTTGCGTCCGTTGGCATTGGGGAAGAGATCGCCCGAAATCTGGATACCGATATCACGACCACCTGAAGACTTCTCACCAGTACGATCACCAAAGGCAGAGAGCTTATTGACTACATCGGCATAGCCGCGCCATCCCTGAGTGATGGGGTTGGTGGGGTTCTCGAAGGTGAAAGCACGCTTGAACTGACCAGCACGAATCTTGAACTCGGGGTATTTACGCCACTCGGCATAGAGGTCGACGAGCTGTACGGTGGGCTGTCCGGGACCAGTAGCATTGGTGCCCTGAATCTGGGCGCGCCAATCGAAATCGCCAATCTTACCATCGAGAATGAAACGGGCCAGACGCAGGTTGAAGGTGTTAGAGTGGTTACCCTCGGGATCCTGTCCCTGATACTGCAGTATACCATATCCGCTGAACTTAATGTTCTTTACCCACTGGGGAAGCTCAATAAGGGCTTTCTTCTCCTGCTGGGCGTTCTGTACTTCCTGAACCTCCTGTACTTCGGTGGTCAGAACCTCAGGCTCTTCAGCCATAGCTGTACCGATGAATCCGAACATCAGCACTGCGAGTAATGAAAGTGATTTCTTTAACATAATTCCTCTTGTCTTAGTTTGTATGGGGACAAAGATATGAAAAAGATTTGAATTTTCCAAATTTTGTCCCCAATATTTGTAATTAATTGTTGTTTTTATCGTTGCTCAAGCAGTACAACGTTCTCCACATGGGGGGTATGGGGGAACATATCGACGGGCTGAACAGCCAGTACTTTGTACTGAGAATCGAGGTCCTGCAGGTCGCGTGCCTGGGTGGCTGGATTGCAACTGACATACACGATGCGCTTGGGAGCTGCACGGAGGATGGTCTTTACCACATCGGGGTGCATACCTGCACGAGGAGGATCGGTGATGATGACATCGGGACGTCCGTGCTCGGCAATAAACTCATCGGTGAGGATGTCCTTCATATCGCCGGCATAGAAGAGGGTATTGTCGATGTGGTTGATCTCGGAATTGATCTTGGCATCCTCGATGGCCTCGGGGACATACTCGATACCAATGACCTGACGGGCTTGACGGGCCACGAAATTGGCAATGGTACCTGTACCGGTATAAAGGTCGTACACCACTTCGCTGCCCGACAGGGCAGCAAAGTCGCGGGCGACACTATAGAGATGGTATGCCTGTTCGGTATTGGTCTGATAGAATGACTTGGGTCCGACCTTGAATTTCAGGTCCTCCATCGTCTCGAAGATATGATCGTTGCCCTTGAATACCAGTATGTCCTGATCGCCAATCGTGTCGTTACACTTCTGATTATCGAGATACATTAATGAGCTGATTTCCTGGAATTTATCTGCGATGTGCTGAAGCAGGGCTTTGGCTTCCTTCTCGCCTCCAGTTTCGTCGTAATGGAACTGGAAAATGACCATCCACTCGCCTGTGGCAGAGTTGCGGATGATGACATCGCGCAGGAGTCCTTTCTGGGCTCTGAGGTCGAAGAAGGAGAGGTTGTGTTCAACGGCGTAGTCGCGTACCTCGTTGCGAATACGGTTGTGCAGATCGTCCATCAGCCAGCACTTCTCGATGGGCAGAATCTTATCGAAAGCACCAGTTATATGGAAGCCGATGGCGGGAGCGTCTTTCAAACTCTGGCTCTCGTCATTGGGTAGGGTAGCGATCTCCTCCTTCGTGAGGTAGCGCTTGTTGGCACAACCAAAGTCGAGCTTGTTGCGATACTCCTGAGTCTTCACTGATCCCAAGATGGGGCGGAACTCAGGTAATTCCACTTTTCCAATCCTCGTGAGCTGGTCGTGTACCTGCTTCTGTTTGAACTTCAGCTGCTCCTCATAAGGCAGGTTTTGCCACTTACAACCACCACAGGCACCGAAGTGCTGGCAGAAGGGGGTCGCGCGTACATTACTATATTTTATAAAGCGCACCACTTCGCCCTCGGCAAAGGAGTGTTTTTTGCGGCGAATTTGTATGTCGCATACGTCGCCAGGCACGCAGAAGGGTACGAATACTACCAGTTCATCCCAATGGAACAGGCATTTGCCCTCGGCGGCAACAGCCTCTATCGTTACGCCCTCAAGGAGCGGTAATGGTTTCTTGTTTCTTGCCATAATTTATTTGTTTTCGTGTGCAAAGGTAGTGCAAATCGAGCGAAAAACCAAATTATATTTGTGTTTTTCCGAGATGAAGCCTACTTTCGAGCTTGCTCAAAGTACGAAAAAAATATCAAAAATCCGTTAGATTCGCCTTATTCCATGCCAAAAAAGTGAAAATGTAAGGCCGACATTGCAAATTTCCCTTCAATTTCTTGGAGATTTGAAGATTTCTCAGTATCTTTGCAGAATTAAAATAAAAAACAATTTATCATCAACAAATAACAGATTATTATGAGTCAAAAAAGAGTTTACCTCTTCGGTAATGGTAAGGCCGAAGGTAATGCAAAAATGCGTGAGGAACTCGGTGGTAAGGGTGCTAACCTTGCCGAGATGAACCTGCTTGGTGTTCCCGTTCCTCCAGGTTTCACAATCACAACCGATTGCTGTAACGAGTACTATCAGGTTGGTCAGCAAAAGATTATGGAGCTGCTGAACGACGATGTGATGGCTGCTGTGAAACACATCGAGGTACTGATGAACTCTAAGTTCGGCGACAAGGAGAATCCCCTGCTTGTCTCTGTACGTTCGGGTGCCCGCGCTTCTATGCCTGGTATGATGGACACCATCCTGAACCTCGGTCTGAACGACGAGGTGGCTGAGGGTATGGTGAACAAGACCCAGAATCCTCACTTCGTATATGACTCTTACCGTCGTTTCGTACAGATGTACGGCGACGTCGTGCTGGAGATGAAGCCCGTCAACAAGACCGACATCGACCCGTTCGAGGAGATCATCGAGAAGGTAAAGGCTGAGCGTGGCGTGAAGCTGGACAAGGACCTGAACGTCGACGAGCTGAAGAAGCTGGTTCAGTTGTTCAAGAAGGCTATTAAGGAGCGCACTGGTAAGGACTTCCCCAACGATCCTATCGAGCAGCTCTGGGGTGCTATCTGCGCTGTGTTCCGTTCTTGGATGAACGAGCGCGCTATCCTCTATCGTAAGATGGAAGGTATCCCCGACGAGTGGGGTACAGCCGTATCTGTCATGGCTATGGTATTCGGTAACATGGGTGACACCTCTGCTACTGGTGTATGCTTCAGCCGTGATGCTGCTAATGGTGAGAACCTCTTCAACGGTGAGTATCTCGTAAATGCTCAGGGTGAGGACGTTGTGGCTGGTATCCGTACCCCACAGCAGATCACCAAGATCGGCTCTCAGCGCTGGGCTGAGCGTGCTGGCATCTCTGAGGCTGAGCGCGTAGCCAAGTATCCTTCTATGGAGGAGGCAATGCCCGAGACCTATGCACAGCTGAATCAGATTCAGGAGAACTTGGAGAACCACTACCACGATATGCAGGATATGGAGTTCACCGTTCAGGAGGGCAAGCTCTGGTTCCTCCAGACACGTAACGGTAAGCGCACAGGTGCTGCTATGGTGAAGATTGCCATCGACCTGCTCCACGAGGGTATGATCGACGAGAAGACCGCCATCATGCGCTGCGAGCCCAACAAGCTCGACGAGCTGTTGCACCCCGTATTCGACAAGAAGGCTCTCTCTGCTGCTAAGGTCATCGCTCAGGGTCTGCCCGCATCTCCTGGTGCTGCCTGTGGTCAGATTGTATTCCACGCTGACGACGCTAAGGCTTGGCACGAGGACGGCCACAAGGTAGTGCTCGTACGTATCGAGACCTCTCCTGAGGACCTTGCTGGTATGGCTGCTGCCGAGGGTATCCTGACCGCACGTGGTGGTATGACCTCTCACGCTGCTGTGGTTGCTCGTGGTATGGGTAAGTGCTGTGTATCGGGTGTAGGTGCTCTGAACGTTAGCTATAAGGACAAGACTGTTGAGATTGACGGCGTTGTATATAAGGAGGGTGACTACATCTCTCTGAACGGTACCACTGGTCAGGTTTACGCTGGCGAGGTTCCCACCAAGGCTGCTGAGCTCTCTGGCGACTTCAAGGAGTTGATGGACCTCTGCGACAAGTACACCAAGTTGCAGGTTCGTACCAATGCTGATACTCCACACGATGCACAGGTGGCTCGCCAGTTCGGTGCCAAGGGTATCGGTCTGACCCGTACTGAACACATGTTCTTCGAGGACAAGAAGATCATCGCTATGCGTGAGATGATTCTCTCTGACAGCGTTGCCGGACGTGAGAAGGCGCTTGCTAAGCTGCTGCCTTATCAGAAGGCCGACTTCAAGGGTATCCTTGAGGCTATGGACGGTCTGCCCGTGAACATCCGTCTGCTCGATCCTCCCTTGCACGAGTTCGTTCCCCACGATATTGCTGGACAGGAGACAATGGCTAAGGAGATGGGTGTATCGCTCGAGACTATCCAGCGCCGTGTAGCTTCTCTCGCTGAGAACAACCCAATGCTGGGTCACCGTGGTTGCCGTCTGGGCATCACCTTCCCCGAAATCACCGCTATGCAGACCAAGGCTATCCTGAGCGCTGCTTGCGAGCTGAAGAAGGAAGGCAAGAATCCTATGCCAGAGATTATGGTTCCGCTGATTGGTACACTCTACGAGCTGAAGCAGCAGAAGGAAGTTATCCAGTATGCCGCCAAGGAAGTATTCCAGGAGTATGGCATGGAGGTTGAGTTCGAGATTGGTACCATGATTGAAATTCCTCGTGCAGCCCTGACCGCTGACCGCATTGCTACCGAGGCTCAGTACTTCTCATTCGGTACCAACGACCTTACTCAGATGACCTTCGGTTACTCTCGTGACGACATTGCTTCGTTCCTGCCTGTATACCTCGATAAGAAGATCTTGAAGGTTGACCCATTCCAGGTGCTCGACCAGAAGGGTGTCGGCAAACTCATCAAGTACGCCGTGAAGGCTGGTCGCGAGGTACGTCCTGACCTGCGCTGCGGTATCTGTGGTGAGCATGGTGGTGAGCCCAGCTCAGTTAAGTTCTGCGCTAAGATCGGCATGAACTACGCATCTTGCTCTCCCTTCCGTGTGCCCATCGCACGTCTGGCCGCCGCGCAGGCTGCTGTAGAGGAATAAACGACAGAATGCTGATAATTAGTGAAATACGAGGCAAGGACTTGGAAAACAGGTTCTTGCCTCGGTTCTTTTTGCTCACATTCTGCACGTTACGTGTGCAGAACGTGTTGGCTAAGTACCCCAATTTGTTGACCAAATTTTTTGGGGATGTTGACCAAGCAAAAAAAAGGATTCTGCAAAAACATCGGAAAATACCCTCAATGTTGACTATATGTTGACCAAAAAATGGGGCTATGTTGACCAGATTTGGTTTCTGTTTTTACAGAGAATCACAAGTTGTTAAACATGTATCTGAATTATTAAACAATTTCACTAATTATAAAAAATATGGCAACGCTTAAACCCACAGTTAAAACAAAACTAAAAACAGGAATGTACATCGTTTACATTCGTGTAGTGCAGAACAGACAAAGCTCTTTTATCAGAACATCATGGATGGTGAATGATAAAGGAGTCAAGGGAAAGGAAGTTACAGATCCTTTCGTTATGCAACAAGTGTCAAATTTGATTAGCAGTTATTATTCTATGCTCAACAAGATTGACTCTTCAAGCTGGACAGCTTCTGAGGTTGTAGCCTACTTGACGACCTCAACTGAAGATATGTCATTTTCTGATTATGCCAGAAATCATATCGAGAAACTTATCCGTAGAGGTCAAGAACGCACATCGCGTAATTATAAGTGGGCACTGAATCATATGGAGCGTTTTGCTGAGACGGACAATATAATGTTCTCTCGTATGACATCTGCTTTTCTTAATAGATGGATTGCTTCCCTTTCTGAGACGAATCGTTGTAAGGAACAATACCCAGTTTGTATTCGTGAAGTCTATAAAGCTGCATTGAAGGAATTCAATGATGAAGAACAAGGAATTGCAAGATTGAAGAATCCTTGGGGAAATGTTACAATTCCCAGAAGTGACATACCCGAAAAACGGGCAATTCCTGCAAGTATGTTACGAAAGTTCTTCAATGTCGTTCCTGATAGAAGTAGATTTACCAATCCTCTGATGGAAGTAGGTCAAGACGTGGCTTTAATCTCATTTTGTCTGTGCGGCCTAAATGCAGTGGATATTTTCAATGCAGAGAAAGATCAATATGTTAATGGAATTTTCCATTATGAACGCCAGAAAACAAGGAATACCCGTTCTGATAAGGGTTACTTTGAAATACGTGTTCCAGAGTTCCTAAAACCCACTTTTGAGAAATACCTCTCAAAGAATGTAGATTCTCCATGGCTGTTTAACTTCCATGATCGTTTATCTACTTCAGATTCATTTTGTGCCAACGTTAATATTGGTATCAAACAGATTTGGGAAAAAGTTGATCCTAATTTTAAAGCTTCGTTATATGCATTTCGGCATAGTTGGGCGACAATAGCACAGAATGAATGTGGTGCAACGTTGAATGAGGTTGACTTTGGACTCAACCATTCTATAAATAAAATGGCTAAGGTTTATGTCAAAGTGGACTATACTCCGGCTTGGATTCTGAATGAGAAGGTTATTGATTTCATCTTCTTTACTAATAAAGAATCAAAGCACGTAGAAAAAGTTGATAAGACTTTTGAGAGAATTTCAAAGTACAACAATGTCCGTGCTGAAGCGTATGTGATGGGCAAAAAGGTTTGTGCTTTGGAAGACACAGGTTTTTCTAATGTTGACCAGATTATGGACAGGTTGGTTACTCTACTTCCCAAGAAAACGAAGAAAACACGTGTACAATTCAAAATCACCAATGTGGATAAGAAGCTCACGCAGATGTATCAACGACTGATTCCTTAGTGTTCCTCTTTTAACAGATTCAAAAAACTCAGATATAGTCTTGTACCATATCTGAGTTTCTATATTTCATAAAAGGTAGTTCTGTTGTACGTTTGCCAACATTTGCAAGTCAACAAGTTTGAACCTCTTTTTGCCAGGAGATATTCTAACAGGCTCTATCTTTCCGCTTTTGACCCATCTCTCAACATCGGCTCTGCCAAATAGTTTGTAAGCCTGAGCCTGACTTATTTCGAGTTGGCCTTTCTCAATTTGATGTATTCTTAATGCTACTTTTGTAGCGAGCACATCAACGAACTGTTCGAATGTAACAGATTTATTTATAAATTCAAGTACCGTATTTTTGTCCATATTTCTATTAATTTAATTGTAAGGACAAGGAGGGGCTACCTCCCTGCTTGAATCGATTCAGTTGCAAAGGTAGCCCCTAAAAATTACAAGTGCGCAAATGGCAACGATATAGGATTTAATATATAGTTGTTATATCGCTCACTTATTTGCAGTTAGTTATTCTGCTTGCATTTTACATACTTTCTTTCAGTCTTATCACGAACATTTTGCATGTGGACTCAAATCCTACCTCTTCGTCCTTTTCATTAGATCTCAATTTCTTGCCAAGTTTTGGATTCTTAGCTTGTGAGAGGCTACAACGAATCTGACTTGCACGAAGCGGCTCATTGTTTGTTGAAGAAGAAAGAAGTTTGTTTCTCTCCAGGATCATTTGCCATTGGAAAGGCAATAGACCATGTTCGCGGAGAGCACCAAAGAACAAGGCAATGTTCCTGTTATTATTTGCCTGAAGCGGTCTTTGAAGCCTACATTCAAATAGATTTCTCATGTCTTCTTCAGTCACATCGTCCCTGAACAAGCTTGTAGTTGTTGCAAACTCAGTTATACGTGCAATTTGCTCGTTTGAGAAGTGTGCAAGAAATTCTGGCTTTGGCTGAATACACTTACCAGAATTGAACAGATTGAACATCTGCAGAAAGTCCTTCTTCTTGAACTTGTGTTTTGAGAAGAAAGCATCCACAAGGTCACGACGCTCTTCAAGTAGTTCCCTGAGTTCGCAGACATGCATAAAATGGGTTTTCATGTCAGCCTCACTCAGGCCAGATGCCGGAAGATTGTAGTAGAACCAATCATTTAAATAGCGAGAATAAGTTTTCTCGCCATTGATGATTTCAGACTTGTACTGCTCGAAGGCGGTACGACACAGTTGCCAGAGTTCGTCCCCTGGCAACTCTTTCTCAGTTTTCTTGGTACAGCTTACGCAGCATGGACACAAAAAGAGAGAGGACGGAGTTGTTCTTTAACCGTTTCATTTTCTTTTCGTGTTAATTAAACATGTTACTAAAAATTGAATATATGACATACATAAGTATATCCTTTTTATCTTGTTATTTCTCTCATTGATTCTATTCTATTTATTATTTTGCTAAGAATTTGCTGCAAAGGTATTTTGGAATTGTGCAGTCTATCTTCACAATGCGGATAAATCTGAATTATTGGGAATAAAAGCGTGTTTTGATATGTCGTTTTGGTATGTAGAAATGAAATAAAACCGCTAAAAAGTCAACAAATCCAAGCAAAAGAAAATAAATGAACTATATAACCACGAAACAACTATTTGTATATAGTGTCGTTCTGGACGTGAACCATTTTATCCTCCTACCTTTGTACTCAATTTAATAAACTTCAGGGCTTGTCCCTCGTGTTCAAAACTCTTATATATGGCAAAGAAAGAAATAGAACTATTACAGAAACGTATTGAACTGCTGGAGATGCAGCTCAAAGAATTGAAAACGTTTGATCCAGGCATTATCAACCAGCGTCTCAAATCAATAGAAGAGACGCTGTACTCTACCAAAGACATCCTGACCATGAAGGAAGTGTGTCAGTATCTCGACATTTCGCAAAGTCTGCTCTATAAGCTTACCTGTAATGGTGAGATACCCCACTTCAAGCCGCGTGGCAAGATAATATTCTTTGAGAAGAAAGAACTTATCAAGTGGATAAAGAATAACGGCAATCGTGGCTCAGATGAGATTCGTGAACTTCCCAGTCAAGAACCAAACGATTCATGCGACAATGAAAAAGAAAACTCCAAAGAAGAACAGCATTGATGGTACGAACCTTCCCGACTCCCGTCTGGTAGAGCTTCTTGACAGATGCATTATTTCTGTCAAAGACATCAAACGCAGAACAAAGAAGAAAGAACAAGATGGAACCAAAAGCTAAAAAGAAACGACAGGACGAACAACCAACCCAGTTGGAGCAACCGTCACTCGAAGTGTCTATGCTCAACAAAGACAGCTTCAGTGACGAAGAACTGGAGTCTTACCTATCCAAAGGAGCCATCAAGGCATGTGATGAGATAACCGTTCCACCAAAGATACTGTTCGTTGGTGATTGTACTATTGCCACATTCGGTAATTTCAGTGCTTCCACAGGTAAGGCAAAGAGCAAAAAGACGTTTAATGTCTCTGCAATGGTTGCTGCTGCCGTTACAAATACTACGGTACTGAATTATCGAGCTTGTCTTCCTGAAGGGAAACGCAATATCCTATATTTCGATACGGAACAGAGTAAGTATCATTGTCACACAGTTCTTGAACGCATTTATAAGCTCTCTGGTCTTTCTCTTAAACAAGATGACCCACGCCTCATGTTCTGGGGACTCCGTGAATATACGCCCAAGCTGCGTATAGCGGTCATAGACTATGCCTTGCGTAAGTATGAAGGTGTTGGTCTTGTCATTATTGATGGTTTACGAGATTTGATGTATGACATCAACAATGGAAAGGAAGCTACAGATGTGATGACCGTCCTGATGGCATGGACAAGTGTCTATGACCTCCACATCCATACTGTCTTGCATTTGAACAAGAATGACAACAACCCTCGCGGACATATCGGAACTGAACTTGAAAATAAGGCTGAGACGGTTCTGATTATCAGCAAGAATAACCAGAACAATAGTGTCAGTGAGGTAAGACCCATGCACATGCGAGACAAGGAGTTTACCACTTTTGCCTTTCATATTGATGATGACAGACTTCCCGTCCTTGATTCCAGTATGTCAGTTACAGTTGTCAAACCAAGAGAAAAGTCGCTTGTTAGCCTTGACAATGAGATTCATCAGCAGGTTTTAGGCAAGCTCTTTGAGGAACATTCTCCATCAAAATATAGCGAGTTGGTGGAGCTTGTCTCACAGGCATACGAAGCAGCTGGTTATAAACGTGGGATGAATGGAATCAAGAATCTACTTAAACTTCTTTCAAGCAAAGGTATTGTTGTCAAAGAAGGTGAAGAATATGTCTATAAATCAGAGAGTTTCGATATTTCTGCCCCAGAGACCGAAGAACAGGTTTAAGGTTTAAGTTTAAAGGGTATATATATTACATACGCGCGCGCATATGTGCGCCCACAAATTTGAATATGTTATGACGATAGATGAAATCAAATCGATCAGCATTCTTCAGTGGTTACGAAACAATAATTATGGTGAAGGAATCAGAAAGGGCAAAAACTATTTCTTCTGTTCTCCACTCCGTTCAGAAAGAACTCCGTCATTCGCTGTCAATACCACCGAGAACCTATGGTGTGACTTTGGCAATACTTACAAGAATGGCGGCAACATCATTAACCTTGTCGAGCAGCTTAACCCGACATGGTCAGAACATCAGGTATTGTCGTTTCTTGAACGGCAGGTAAGAGACTTGAAACTGGATTTCAATGAAGATTACAATGCCAGGATTGAAGAGGAAGAAGCCAAGAAGCGTTGGATTGAAGGTAAACGAGCGGAACGTGAAGAGCAGCTTAATCAAGAAACTGTCATAGAAAGGATAATACCGCTTTCTCATCCCTATCTCCGTGATTATGTCATTCAGCGGCGTATTGACTATGGCGTTGCCCAGAGATTCTGTAAGGAAGTCCATTATTCTCTTCGAGGGAAACACTACTATGCTATAGCCTTCATGAATGTAGCAGGTGGAATGGAGGCCCGGAACAAGCTGAACAAGCGTTGTATCGGTAAAAAAAGTATATCAGCCATCTATCCAAGAGAAACGCCTCAGAAGCATTGTTGCGTATTTGAGGGCTTCTTTGATATGCTCACCTATGCAACCATCGAAGCATGGATGCCAGGAATAGATGTTTGTGTGGAAATGCCTTGTGATTTCTTTGTCCTGAATGGTGTTGGCGAGGTAAGGGAATTGCTTCCATACCTGAAAGAATATGACTCCATCCATTGCTATCTCGACAATGATGAAGCTGGAAGAACGGCAACCAAGACCATCGTGAAATCCTATCCCGATGCAGCCGTTGATGAATCACACAGGTACAAAGGCTATAATGACCTTAATGATTGACTGGCTGGAATAAA